>MDTC01127693.1_pt1 | contig 10205 bp, 6 predicted proteins | sample 811181 | NCBI WGS metagenome assembly MDTC01 (sample SAMN05326644, study PRJNA326480) | marine metagenome | isolation source: seawater | place: Pacific Ocean: North | collected 2011
AAACCAATATATATGCTCCAGATACACCTGGAAGTAACATAGCAGTAATACTAATCATTCCACAAAAAAACAGATAGATGGTACTAGTTTCATTGTTTCCAGGCTTCAGTGTTTGTACTAAAATTGCTATTGCTAATCCAAATACAAAAAAATATAAGTGTGGTGAGAACAGAATTTTAGTAATTTTTAAATTCCAATTTTTAATTTCTCTAAAAAGAATTGCAATTCCAGCTAGTATTAGTCCAAAGAAAAAAGACCATACAATTACGGGGTATTGCTCCATTAAAAATGTTATAAAATGGCTTAGGATAATTATACTTGATGTTATTCCTAGTAATAAATATGATAGGAAGTTCAAATTATATTTTTTCCAGACTTTTTTAATTTTTCCTTTAAATAAAAGTTTTAATAATTTTATATCAATATTATTTAAGGTTGCTAAAAACTCTTCATAAACTCCTGTAATTATAGCGATAGTTCCACCTGAAACACCAGGAATTATATCTGCTATTCCCATTGCCATTCCTTTTAAAAATATTGAAAAACGTGATATCACATGTCTTTTCATTTTTATAAAATTAAGCTAATTAAAAGTAAAAATTATATTGTAAGCATGTTTTTAAAAACATGCAGTTTTGGAATTACAGGAAACAATTTTTTAAAATAATTGTATTTAGCCGGATTATAGAAATATGCTTTTTTTAAATGAGATATAGCATTTTCATTATCAAGAATTTTAAAATAAATAGCCGATAAAAGATAGTTGATTTCGTTTTCAGCTGATTTTGGAAATAAGTTTATTGATTTTAGTAATCCCTTAATTAAGCTTTCGTTTTTAGGAATTTTAATTAATGTTTGAGTTAAGAAGGTTAGAGTATTCACATCTAATTTACCAATGGATAAGATTTCTTTTATAGCTAGTTCAACTTCTTCAAAATTATCTATTTTAACATTGATTTTAGCATATAATTCCCAATATTTTATTTTATCAGAATCAATTTCTAAAGCTTTCAATAAGTTATTTTTTGATTCATTAAAATCATTTTTATTATAATAAATTGTAGCTATTGACATCCACGCTTTATCGTGAATCGGATCTTCTTCAGTAGTTTGAATAAAATAAGACAGTGCTAAATCATTATTTCCTAACTTGTAGTGACATCTTCCTATCCTGTATAAAGCAAATGTAGTAGGTTGATTTATCCCAATGGAAATTTCATATTTTTCTATTGCCTCATTAATCCTATTTAATTTTTCAAGTATTTTAGCCATCTCAATATATGCGCCCACAAATGAGTCATCTGAAATTATTGCAAAATCAAATGCGCTTAGCGCTTCTTCATACATCTTGTCTTTGACATATTGTTTCCCTAACTGATGCCATGCTATTTCACTATACGGATTAGTTTCTAAAAAACTATTTAAATATTTTATCGTACTTTTTGAATCTCCAATTGAGTCAAAACAGTATAGAATATTGTTAAGAATAGAATAATCAAAATCATCTTGTTTTAAACACTTTATAAAAATATTTTTCGCATTTTCAAAATCATCAATAAATAGATATTCTTTACCAATCAATGATAAAGCATCATAATATAAATCAGAATTTTCTTTAATCTCTTCTAAAAGTTCTATTGCTTTAATATGATTCTTTTTTTTTGAATAAATTTTAGCTTTCTGAATTAGTATTTCAGGATTTAATGGGTCAATCTCATAAATTTTTAAAGCTATTTGTTCTGCCTTAACCACTTCATTATTTAGTAACAAAACCTCAATATGCAAAAGTGAAAGAATAGTAGAGTCTGGATATTGTTTTAAAGCTAAAGAAATTGCCTTTTTAGCTAAAAAAATATTTCCAATTTCAATATAATACACTATTATTTCCTCATATTCATTTGAATCAAAAAACAAAAATGAATTCGTTTTAAGCATAGATTCAAATTTTGAAATTGAATGATTTTGAAAATTACCAAACTCTTCTTCCACTTAGACAATCGATTAATGTTAATACAAAAGTAGTGAGTGAGTTCAATTACCTTAATATAATTAAATTATCTTTTTAACAAACTAATTAACACTTTTATCCAATGTATTTAGTGTATTAATTATGATTTTGCAACCTAATTTAATTTCTTTATTACTAATTGTCAAAGGTGGTGTTATTCGTACTGCCTTATTTTCAAATAATAACCAAAACAAAATTAAACCTTTTTTTATACATTTAATTACCAATTGATTTGCTGTTTTTTTATTTTTCATTATTAAAGCTAACATTAGTCCTTTTCCTCTAATTTCATTTATTAATTTGTGACATAATAATTTTCTTATTAATCTTTCTTTTTCATTAATCTTCTTCATTATTCCAGAATCTAAAGTTTCTTTTAGATTCGCCAATGCTGCAGAAGCTATAACTGGATGTCCACCAAAAGTTGTTATATGTCCAAGAATGGGTTTTTCTCTAAATAATTCCATTTTTTCTCTACTAGAACTTAATGCTCCGATTGGAAAACCTCCACCTAACCCTTTTCCATACACTAAAATATCAGGTACAATATCATAATGCTCAAATGCAAACAACTTTCCGGTTCGTCCTATTCCTGGCTGAATCTCGTCCAAAATTAACAAGGCATTTACTTTATTACATTTTTCTCTTACTTTTTTAAGATAATCATTTGTTGGTATTATAAACCCTGCTCCTCCTTGGATAGTTTCTAAAACAACAGCTGCTGTATTAAAATCAATTTTTTCAATATCTTTTGAATTATTAAATTCAATGAAGTCAATATTAGGAAGTAATGGTCTATAAGCTCTTTTTCTTTTTTCAAATCCCATTATACTCATTGCTCCTTGTGTGCTTCCGTGATAACTGTTATTTGCGCCAATTATTTTAGTTCTCCCAGTAGCTCTTTTAGCTAATTTCATAGCAGCTTCTATTGCTTCAGTACCAGAATTTGTCAAATAAGTATTAGATAGTGATTTTGGTAAGTTTTTTGAAAGTAATATACATAAATCTACTGTTGGTTTTTGAATAAATTCTCCATACACCATTACATGCATGTATTTGTCAATTTGTTTTTTTACAGCGCTGATTATTACTTTATTACTGTGTCCTAAATTTGAGGCTGAAACGCCAGAAACAAAATCCAAATATTTATTTTTATTAATATCATATATATAGCTCCCTTTTGCATAAGATATTTCTAATGCGATAGGATGGTTTGTTGTTTGCGCTTGATATTTTAAAAAATTTTTTTTCAAAAATTTATTTTATGAATAGTTCTTCTTTATTTGTAATTTTTTCATTAATCCTCCAATTAAATCCATTTAATATTTTCAGACTTATTTCCATTTCATGTTCAGGAAAAACTTCTCCTTCAGGGTTAGTTGTAAATGTAATTTCTTTTATAATATTATCATCAATTTCCATTCGAATGGAACTACATATTGCTTTATCAATTCCAATCAAATCATTTGAATTATCGTCATATAAATAATAAATCATTTCAGTGTTTTGAACAAGTTCAATTATTTTTAGCTCATTATCTTGAAACTTTCCAAACAAATTAATTCCTTTCATTTGATTGAAATTTTCAATTCCTAGAGTATCTTTCTCTATTATAAAAGCATTATTCAATATTTTTAAAGAATCTAAATCATTAGTCTTGAGATTTCTTATTATATGAATTTCATCTCCAGTCATTTGACTATCTCCATTCCATAAAATAGGATTTTTAATAGCTATTTCTTTAGCTGTTAGTATTTGTTTTTCTTTATTTGTTAGTTCATTTCTTAAAAGTTTTGTTAAACCTGTATTTTGATTAATAACAATTTTATCAGATTTACCGCTTAAATTTTCTTTAAATATTCTAACATTATAACGTCCTTTTATTATTCTATTTTTGGAGGGACCAATTGCAAACAAAGTATCTGCTTTAATAAATAATGAATCTTTTTCAATCATTTTAATAGCTATAGATCTTTTGGTAATCATAGCGGAATCTATTGCTTTAAAAATTTCAGCGTAATTCCCCTTAATAATTGTCTTATTTAGCGTATCAGTCAAAATAATGTTTTTAGTTGCTGATGCAAATTTTGAATTATCGTCAAATGTTAGGCTATCGCCCTCAATTAATCTGTTATTATAATCTATTTTAGATTTTTTAGTGAAATACCCTTTTTTGTTTTTAGTATCGTAAAACCCTTTTTCACAATAAATATCATAATCTGATCCTTTTATTTTTGTTGGTCCATAAAAAAAAGCGTACTCAGATTTAGTGTAATAATCTAATTTATTAGATTGTATATTGTAATCAGGATTTTTAATTTCTACATTTTTATTAAATGTATATTTTGAAGTTTCCAGGAAGAATTTACCATCAATACTTTCTATAGTCGTTAAACTATCTTTTATGACCCCTCCCTCATTAAAAAAAATTTCTTTAGCATTTCTGTCATGAAATAAAATATCAGTTTTTAAATTTGTTTGATTATTATAAAAATCAACATTTCCTTTTGCGACAATTTTTCTTAAATTTCCATCATAATCTAAGTTGTTGCTGAATAATTTAATACTATCCCCTTGCAATACAACAACATTTCCTGAAGCTTTAAAAGAATTATTTTTTTTATAAAAGAATGCTAAATCAGAATAGATATTCATTCCGTCATGTAAAAGATGAACTCTAATTAAATCATTTTTTTTTAAGATATTGGCACCAGGATTAATTTTTTCATTTCTGTCAAAAGAACCAGCTTCAATTATTTCAATAATTTTTTTTTCCTGACAAAAAATTAAATTGAAAATTAAAAGTAATAATATAGAAATTTTTATTTTCAAATTTTTTTAAAATTCTATTAGCGTATTATTGTTTGGGTTCTATCAGGTCCAACAGAAATTATTGAAATTGGAACTTTTAATTCCTTTTCTAAAAACTTAACGTAATCAAGAAATGTTTTTGGGAGAAATTTTTCATCATTAATCTTACTTATATCTTCTTTCCAACCTTTAAACTCAGTATAAACAGGTTTTAAAAGTTTGTCACTAACGGAATATGGGAAGTGTTTGATAGCCTTTCCGTTTTGTTCGTATTCAGTACAGATTTTAATTTTTTTGAAGCCAGATAATACATCTCCTTTCATCATCATTAAACTGGTAACACCATTAACTTTTACGGCATATTTTAGTGCTACTAAATCAAGCCACCCACATCGTCTTGGTCTTCCAGTTGTTGCTCCAAATTCATTTCCAACTTTTGCCATTTGTTCTCCATCATTATTAAATAGTTCAGTTGGAAATGGACCACTTCCAACTCTTGTCGTATATGCCTTGAAAATCCCAAAAACTTCTTTTATTTTATTTGGAGGTATACCTAATCCAGTACAAGCACCAGCTGCTGTAGTATTTGATGAAGTTACAAAGGGGTAAGTCCCAAAATCTATATCAAGTAATGATCCTTGAGCCCCCTCAGCAAGTATAGATTTGTTGTCATCTAGTTCATTAAAAATGAAGTTTTCACTGTCAATAAATGGAATTTTTTTTAATTTTTCAATAGCCTTAAAAAAATCATTTTCTAATTCAGTTAATTTATATTGAAGGTCAACATTAAGATTCTTTATTAAAAGCTCATGTTTATTTGCTAATTTCCTATATTTAGCTAACCATCCTTCTAGTTCTATATCTCCAACTCTAATACCATTTCTTCCAGTCTTATCCATGTAGGTTGGTCCAATTCCTTTGAGTGTTGAGCCTATTTTAGATTTTCCTTTAGAAAGTTCAGATGCTGCATCAAGAAGTCTGTGTGTGGGTAGTATAAGATGAGCTTTCCTGGAAATACATAGTTTTGAACTGAAATCTATATTGAATGGTTCCAAATTTTCTATTTCTTTTTGAAAAATAACGGGGTCTATTACCACTCCGTTTCCAATTAAGTTCATTGAATTTTCATGAAATATTCCAGACGGAATTGTATGTAATACATGTTTAATTCCATCAAATTCTAGAGTATGTCCCGCGTTGGGTCCACCTTGAAATCTAGCAATTATATCATAATTTTTTGTTAAAACATCTACAATTTTACCTTTTCCTTCGTCACCCCATTGTAATCCTAATAATAAATCAACCTTCATATGTAGCTATTTTTTGTTTTTAGATGTTGCATAAAAATAAAGAGAGTGGTTGTGAATTTCAACTCCAAATATTTCTTCTATGTTTTTTTTAATGGTTTGTATTCTTGGGTCGCAAAATTCTTTTACTTCTCCAGAATCAGTTAATATTATGTGATCATGTTGATGATCAAAATAAGATTTTTCATATTGAGCTTGGTTTGATCTAAACTGATGTTTTCTTACTAATTTACATTCCAACAAAAGTTCTATAGTGTTATATAATGTTGCTCTACTAACTCTGTAGTTTTTGTTCTTCATTTTAATGTAAAGTGACTCAATGTCTAAATGTTCAGATGAGTCATATATTTCTTGCAATATTGCAAACCTTTCTGGGGTTTTTCTGTGAGCTTTATTGTCTAGAAAATTAGTGAAAACATCTTTCACAATTTCTTGATTTGTTTTCTTTTCCATAACGTAAAATTAAGTTAAATATTAGTCAAAACACTATTCTCTATTAACCTTTTCAATTCCATTAATTTTTTTTAATCTTCTTATGAGTTTGTCTAAAATACTTTTTGTTTTAACTTTTAATGTAATGGTTCCAATAAAAGTATTTTCTTCAGTATCAAAACTCATCTTTTTTATATTAATATTCAAGCTATTTGAAATTATTCTTGTTATTTCACTAACAATTCCCAAATTATCAATTCCAGATATTTTTATGATAGAACTAAAATCTTCTTGTGTAGAGTCTATCCATTTAGACTTTATAATTCTATATGCAAATTTTGACTGTAAGCTAATTGCATTTGAACAAGTTTTTTTATGAATTTTAATTCCTTCCTGGACTGTTAAAAATCCAAAAACATTATCACCTGGAATAGGATTACAACATTGAGCTATTGTATAATCTAATTTTTCTTCTTCGTTTCCAAAAACAATTTGATCAAAATTATTTTTTACTTCACTTTCATTATGGCTGATTTCAGGATCTTTTTTTGAAATTCTTTTTCTAAAAAAATTAATAAGCCGATTGTTATTGGAAGCAGCAAATTTTTTCAAAGAAATATTATCTATTTTCCCAATTCCAACTCGATAAAATAAATCTAAGCTGGTTTTTAAATTAAAATAATTAGCAAGGTTATTAATATTTTTTTCATCAAAATTAATTTTAAGTTGCTTTAATTTTCTTCTTAAAATTTCTCTTCCATCTTCAGCAAGTAATTTTTTTTCTTCCTTTAATGCTGATCGGATTTTTGATTTAGCTCTTGATGTTTTGACATAGTCTAACCAGTTTGCAGAGGGCTTAGTATTATCAGATTTAATTATTTCAATTTGATCACCACTTTTTAGCTCATGGCTCAATGGTTCGATTTTACCATTAACTTTTATTCCTCGAGTTTTTAATCCTAAACCAGTATGTATGGCAAAAGCAAAATCTAAGGCACTAGATCCTTTGGGTAAAGATTTTAATTCTCCAGTTGGTGTAAATACGAAAATTTCTGTTGAGTATAAATTTAATTTAAAGTCTTCAACAAAATCTAGGGCACTTGTTTCTGAATTTTCAAGAACTTCTTGTAATCTATTCAACCACTCTTCTAACCCATTTTCATTATTTTTACCCTGTTTATAAACAAAATGTGCGGCATATCCTTTTTCAGCAATTTCATGCATCCTTTCGGATCTTATTTGAACTTCAACCCATTTTGATCCTGGTCCAACAACTGTTATGTGCAGAGCTTCATAGCCATTTGATCGGGGAGAGGTAATCCAATCTCGAAGTCGTAGAGGGTTAGGAGTAAAGTAGTCAGTAATTATTGAATATATTTTCCAAGCAATAAACTTTTCAATTTCAGGCTCTGATTTGTAAATTATTCTAATAGCAAATTTGTCATAAATTTCTTCAAATGAAATATTTTTTTTTAGAATTTTATCTCTAATTGAAAATATAGATTTTGGTCTTCCATTTATTTTAAACGATAGGTCTTCTTTTTTTAATTTTTCATTTATTCTTCTGGTGAAGTTCTTAATGTACTTGTCTTGTTCTTCTTTACTTTCTTCAATTTTATTTTTTATTTCATTAAAAATTTCTGGTTCAGTATATTTCAAACCTAAATCCTCTAATTCAGACTTTACATCATATAAACCAATTCTATGTGCTATGGGAGCGTATATATATAGGGTCTCTGAAGCGATTTTTATTTGTTTTTCAGTTGGCATTACCTCTAGTGTTTGCATATTGTGAAGTCTATCCGCAATTTTTATTAAAATAACTCTAACATCATCATTCAGAGTTAAAAGCATTTTTCTAAAATTTTCTGCTTGAAGTGAAACGTCTGTTTCTTTTTTTAGCTTAGAAATTTTTGTTAATCCAACAACTATTTTTTTTATTGTTTTCCCAAAAAGTTTCTGAATTTTGGACGCATTATATTCGGTATCTTCAATTACATCGTGTAGTAAAGCAGATGCAATGCAAGTTGCGTCTAAACCTATTTTAGAAGCAACAATTTTAGCTACAGCAATAGGGTGAAAGACATAGGGCTCTCCAGATTTTCTTCTTTGATTTTTATGAGCATCAACAGCTGTATTAAAAGCTAGTCTAATAAGTTTTCTGTCTTCATTGTTTAAAGACTGATAACTAATTTTAAGTAATTCTTTATACTCTTTAGCAATTAAACTATTTTCTTTTATTGCATCAGTTAAGATCATCTATTAAAAATACTTAAAAAAAATAAGATTTTAATATGATTTATAATCTAACAACCCTTTGTAAAAGAGTAGGGTGAGAATAGTGCCACCAAACATACTTTGGATGAGGTGTTAAATTGCTTAAGCTATCTTTAGATAATACCTTTAAAGCTTCAATTAAGTATTTGCCATCATAAGTTTTTTTAGCAAATTCATCTGCCTCATATTCAAATTTTCTAGAAAATAAATTAAAAATCAGTGAGCTAATTTCAGAAATAGGAGTAAATAAAATAGAAAAAGTAATTAGCCCAATATGAAAACTATGATTATCAATTCCTAAGGCTTCAGAAAAAATAGGCATATATATAAAAAGAGAAAGTATGTAAAGCATAATTCCAGTCTGTATTATTGAAAAAAATAAGTTGAAAATAATATGATTTTTTTTGTAGTGTCCTATTTCGTGTGCAATTACAGCAACAATTTGCTTTTTATTTAATTTATCAATTAAAGTGTCAAATAATGTTATTCTTTTTTGTTTTCCAAAGCCTGAAAAATAAGCATTTGCTTTAGAAGATCTTTTTGATCCATCAATTACAAATATGTTACTTAGGTTAAATCCAACTTTTTTTGAATATTTTTCTATTTCTGTTCTTAGTTCCCCATCTTCTAATTTACTTTGTGTGTTGAATAATGGGACGATTATTTGTGCATAAAATCCGTTTAAAAGAATAGTAATTGCTGTGACAAACATCCAAGCAACTATCCAAAAATTTTCACCAATAAGTTGTTCCTGAAAAATAATAAAACTAAGAATACCCCCTCCAAATAATATTGTCAAAATCCAAGATTTTAGTCTATCAGAAATGTAGGTTTTAATTGTGGTTTTATTAAATCCAAACTTCTCTTCAATGACAAAAGTAAAAAAAATAGAAAAAGGCAGGCTCAATACTTCATTTCCAAAAAAGATTATTCCAAAAAAAGTTAAACTAATTAAAATGGAGTTGTCAAATAATTCTCTACAAAAGGTATCAAGAATTAAAAATCCATCAAAATAAAAAAAACAAAGAACAACAATCAGACTATAAATTTTTGAATATTTTGAAAATTCATATTGACTTTTCTTGTATTCTTGAGATTTTAAATATTTTTCACGATTGTAAACATCAGAAATTATTTTCGGGATTTTATTGTCAAAGTTCTTTGAGTTTAAATAATCAAGAAATACATCTTTCAAAAAATTTAAAATTATTACAACAATAAGCAATATGAGAAAGGATTCTGAACTAAATAGCATTTCTTTGTTTTAAAGCTTCAAATATAACAATTGCAGCAGTAACAGATAAGTTTAATGAATCCATTTTGCCTTTCATGGGAATTTTAATCGACTCAGCAGAATTTAATTTCCAATT
>MDTC01005319.1_pt1 | contig 10204 bp, 10 predicted proteins | sample 811181 | NCBI WGS metagenome assembly MDTC01 (sample SAMN05326644, study PRJNA326480) | marine metagenome | isolation source: seawater | place: Pacific Ocean: North | collected 2011
ATTACTTATTATAAAATTATGGATAAACCAGTTTACTATGTTGATATTGAGAATAAATGTATGAATTATAAATATTATAATAATGTAAATTTTTTTATATCATTTGAACAACATAATAAAATTATGGATTTTAATAAAATTTTTATTTTATCAAATTTAGAAATTTATCCAAGTGTTCGTTATAATTATAAAAATTATAATTTGATAGATTATTTATTTAATATTAATTTAGATAATGCTTTTATTATTTTTAAAAATGAAAATATATATGATTTAAGAGAGGAAAATATAGAATTCTTTCATAAATATCATAAAATTATAATTGAAAAATATCCTAATGCTACATATATTCAAGGACATATTAATTCATGTGGAAAAGATGCAAGACATATAAAAAATCCATATTGGATTGTAAAAGAAAATGATAAAATGAATTATTTAATGTATTGTGAACCAAATGATATTTGTATATTGGATAAATTATCTTACGAAAAAATTATACAATATGAAAAAGAATTTAATAATAATAATAAATTAACATTTTATAAATATCATAAAAGTAAATATATTTGCTGTTCTGATAATTTATATATACACCAAATTATCACAGGATGTTATGGAAATGGCAAAGGAACATCTAATATTAGCGTTGACCATATTGACCAAAATCCTTTAAATAATAGATATGATAATTTAAGAATTGCAACAAGAAAAGAACAAGAACAAAATTCCAAGGGAATAAAATATAATACAAAGAGAGAACGCAAACATAATGCTAGGAATTTACCAGAAGGTATTACACAAGATATGCTTAAAAAATATGTAGTTTATTACAAAGAATGTTATAATAAAGAAAAGAATTTATGGAGAGAATTCTTTAAAGTTGAAAAACATCCAAAATTAGATAAACATTTGATTGGTTCAAAATCTGAAAAAATTTTAATAAAAGATAAGTTAAATGAAGCAAATAAAATTGTAGAAGATTTAGATAATGATACTTATGAAAAAAAAGAGAAAGAATTACCAAGTTATTACAATTTTAATAAAACAAAAACTCATCTTATATATGATAGAAAATTATCAGATGGAAAAAGAGAAAATCTTAAAATGAAATTACCAGAAAATTATATTTTAGATGAAGAATTATTAATAATTCAAAGTAAAGTTAAAGATAAATATGGAACTAGTTAAAAAATTATAAATTTTATCAATTAATTTATAATTTTTATTTAAGCATGGCTTTTAGTTCTTTTTAATAATGGTGGAGTTGGTGATAGAGCTATATCAGTTTGTCGTCGTAAAAGTGGTGGTCTTGCATTAATAGGTTCACTACTAGATTGGCTTGATTCTCTTTCTGTTTGTGTAAATGACACCTCAACACCAATTGATCTTGTTCTTGTAGCTACTTTAGCAAGACTTGTAAATGCAGATCTAACTGTATCTGGACATTCATGATAATTCATAACACCATGTAAATTAATACCCATTGTTTCAGCTTCTAAAAATGAATCTTGATTTGCACCTAAATATAAAACACTAACATCTTCTTCACTAGCATCTTTTATTAATTTTTTAACATCATCTTTTGTGTACGAATCACTAGCATTTTCTAAACCATCAGTACATACATAAACTAAACATGAATTATAAAATAATATATTTCTACGTTTTTTAGAAATTAATTCTTGCAGTGTTTGTCCTAAACTATCTACTAATGCAGTTTGACCTCTTGGTATAAAATCAGAACGTTTTAATAATTCTACATCATTAATTTTAATGTTTTCAATAAGAGTTAGTAATTCATGATCAAATAATTTAATTGTTACAAATATTTCTTCATTATCTTTTTTATCCTTTTTAAGTTCATTTAGCATAGTATTTATACCACCAATGGTATCTTCTTCTTTACCAGACATTGATCCAGAGCGATCAATTAATGCAATAATATGTTGAGTATTATTAATCATTTAATATAATTAGAAATTATCTTTAATAATATTTTTCAATTTTATAAAATAAAATTATATAAAATTAAAACATCTTTTTGAGCAGAAATGAAATTTTTTTTGAATTTTATAGAATTCATATTTAAATTTTTTCTCTCTGCAAATATGACATTCTTTTTTATTTTCATTTAATATTTTAATAATTAAATCATCAGGAAGATAATTTAACATATACTCTATTCTCAGACAAAAAATTTATGTACTTTTTTACATATTTAATATTTTTGTCGTCATTCTGAGTAAAAATATTTGTATTAAATCTAGGCACCAGGTACCATATTAGCCATTCCTCATCCACCACCTTTAAGTTTTCTAGATTTTCTTACCTTTCTAGATTTTCTTCTTAAACTTTTTGGTTTTCTAGATTTTCCAACCTTTCTACTTTTTTTATGAACACGTGAATAGTGTTTTCTACTCTTGCCTCCAAAAAAACGCATTATATAAATTATAAATAAAATAATTTATATAAAAATTTTAATAACTAAAATAATTTATTATTAATTAATATATTAAAATAGCTACTTTGAAATGCTGATAAAATTAGTTTACTTTTTATTCCACGAAACATAATATTATTAAAATTAAGTTTATCATAAGAGAGATTATTTTGTAGGTTAGTTTTTATAACACGTAATGGATTCATTATAACATCTACAATAATACCACTAATAAATCCAACATAAGCATTTTTTAAAATATTACTTTTTATTTCAACTTTTTTATTAAAATATTCAAGTGTATTAAACCAAATTACATAACTTAGTGAATTTGAAATAAAATAAAAATAGTAACCATTATAAAGATTAGTGAATTTAGGATATGAATTATTTAAATTATAGTGAACTTCAAATGTATTAATTGGATAAGTAAATGATTTTAATAATGAACAAATTATACCACCTTTAATATTAGATCCATAATCTGTATATGTTTGTAAATCAATAAATTTATTAATTGGAAGATACATTAATTGAAATCTTATACCAGAATAAAAATTTTTATTTGCATTTAAAATTTTTATAGTTTTTTTTAAATTAGAATTATTTATATGTTGATAATAAATAATAGAATGAAGAGGATAAAATAAAAGAATTTCACTTGTTTTTACTATAATACCTTTATATGAATTTAAATTTAATTTATCATTATACATTAAATTAAATAATAATTAATGTTTAATTTTATATATGATATATTTTGATAATGCAAGTTCTAAATTAAATCCTAATTTATTTGAATTATTAAATGATTTATCTAATATAAATTTTTCTAATCCACATAGTTTAAGTAAAATAAGTGAAAATACAACTAATAAAATTGAGTTAGTAAGAGAAAAAATATTAAAATATGTAAATGCTGACCCTGAAATCTATGATTGCATATTTACAAGTGGTACAACAAGTGGATTAAAAATGATAGCAGAAAATTTTAATTGGAATTGTTATAACCAATTAATTTATACATTAGATAATCATACAAGTGTAATTGGTATGCGAGAGTATGCTTTATTAAATGGTTCATCAGTACAGGTAGTAGATTTTAGTAATGATGAATTGTTAAATATAACTAGTTTTTTTGATATAGATTCTAAAAATAGATATATAAATTCTGTAAATTTTAATAAAAAACATAAAAAATCTATGGAAAATTTTTGTAATTTATTTGTTATGCCTGCTGAAAGCAATTTTTCAGGAAAACTTTATAATAGAAATTTAATTTTTAAAATAAGAAATCTTTATAATAATACATTATTTGTTTATGATGTAGCTAAATATATATCAACTAATAAATTAGATATGTCAGATAATTTAATTGATATAGCACCAATTAGTTTTTATAAAATTTTTGGATTTCCTACTGGATTAGGTTGCTTAATATTTAAAAAAAAGTGCATTAAATTTTTTGATAAAATATATTTTGGTGGTGGTACAATAATCCTTAATTCTCCTTTTAATAATTTTCATTTAAAAAAAGAAACTATTCATGAAAATTTTGAAGATGGGAGTCCTAATTATTTAAACATTATTTATCTAGAAAAATTTCTAGATAAAAAAATAGATTTTAATTACATAAAAGAAATAACATATTATTTTTATGATAGAATTTGTAATATATATTATGATAATACAGAAAGATGTTTTGAATTATATGATCTAGATTATAATTTAAAGTTTGAAGATTTTAAAAAATGTCATGGTTCAATTATTAGTTTTAATTTGAAAAGAGAAGATAAAACGTATATTGGTTATAAAGAATTAGAAACTATTTGCAATATTAATAATATAGCAATAAGAACAGGTTGTTTATGCAATAATGGTGCATGTATGAAAAATTTAAATATAAAAGTAGATGATTTAAAAAAAAATCTAGAAAAAGGGCATTCATGTAGTAATCCAATGGACTTAATAGATGGTAAACCAACTGGTGTAATAAGAGTATCATTTTGTGAAAATAATATAAAAGAAGAAATAGATATTTTTATAAATATTATAAAAGAAATGTTAAAAAATAATAATAATTTTAATATTGTTAATAAAAAACAAAAAGAGATAGAAATTAGTCAATTAGTTATTTATCCTATAAAATCTTGTGGGGGAGTTGATGTTGATAATTGGGAAATTAGTGATACTGGACTTTTATACGATAGAGAATGGTGTTTTATTAACAGTAATAATAAAATAATGGGTCAAAAGCGTTATCCGCAATTAGCAGGTGTAAAAGTTAAATTAGATTTTTTACAAGGTGCAATGAAAGTTTATATAAATGGTGAATCAATAAGTATAAAATTAACTGATGTACCTAATGAATCAATTAATAATAAAGAATTAACTCAATGCAGTTGTCAAGAAAATAGTATAGGTGCTGTATATAATGATGCTATTAATTATTGGTTCTCACAACAATTAGAAGTAGATTGTAAATTTGTAAGAATTAAAAATAGTTCACGATTAATGAAAAATGATAAACCATTAAGTTTTGCTAATCAAGGACAATTTTTATTAATTACAGAAAATAGTATTAAAGATATAAATGATCGTGGTGATTTTAAATTTAATTATAGAAGATATAGACCGAACATTGTAATAAAGTATGACTCATTATTAGAACCTTATGAAGAAGATAACTGGAAAAATATGTATTTAATGAGTGAAAATCAAGAAAAAGATCATGATACTTTAAATCTAAAATTTTTTGATAGGTGTACAAGATGTGGTATGGTTAATATTGTACAAGATGAAGAAAATGATAATCAATATGAAAATAATGAAAAAGATAATGAGCCTCTATTAATGTTGTCAAAATATAGGAGAGAGAGAGAAAAAATATATTTTGGAATTTTATTATATCGTGAAAAAGATGAAAATGAAAACCTTAGTAAAAATAGTATATTAAGTATCGGTAATAAATTTCAAATATCATAAGGATAATTATACTTCATTTTTAAATATTTTTCATTATGTTCATTTATTGTAGAATTTAGATTAATTATTTTATTAATTTTTATATTTTTTTCTTCAAGTTTTTTAATTTTATATTTATTATTTGTTATTAAGTTTATAGATTTAATATCAAAATCATTTAATATTTTTGGGATTACACTATATTCACGCATTTCAATTGGAAAATTTAAAACATCATGCGAATTGAATGTATCAAAACCATTCTCTTGAAGTTTATATGTTAAAATTTTATTATATAATCCAATTCCCCTACCTTCATTCGGTAAATAAATTATCATTCCAGTATCTTTTATAATTTTCATAGTTTTATGTAATTGTTCTTGACAATCACAACGCATTGATCCAAATATTTTTGTTTTTTCTAAATTACTATTATTTTTACCTATATAACTTGTTAATTTTTTTAATATATTTAATGATTTTGACATTTTGTAAATAATTTTTTATAAAATACCAATAATTTTATTCAATTTTATTTTTTCATAAAAAAATTAAGATATCTATTAATTAATTTATTTTCATGTTTATAGTATTCACAGTGTTGTAATTTTTTAACTAGTTTCCATTTAATAATATTTTTCATAATTTTTCTTGCAGATATTCTTTGAAATTTATAATTATATATTTCATCATTTTTTCCAGATAGTAAAAATATTGGCACATTATTAATATTATCTAAATCTTGAATCATATCTTTTAAAAATAAAGTATGAATTCCAATAATACCACCTAATTCAAATAAATAAGTTAATCCGATATGAAGAGCTAATGTTCCACCCTGTGAAATACCAGCGATGAATATTTTTTTTGGATCTTCTAATATATTTATTTCGGCTTCAATTATTTTATTTATTCTCTCTACTTGATCATAAAATTCTTCTTGATTAATAATATCATATTCCATTTTACCATCATATCTAGTATAATAATTATACCATGAGTTAACATCTTTTTCTATGCCAGTAGGCCAATTAATATCTCTATTTGGTGCATTTGGCAAAATAATTTTTAAATTACAATTATTATTTTGTAAATAGTTAACTAGTCCTAAAAGTGATTCATTTGATTCATACATACCATGTAAAATAATTAGAGTATATAAATGTTGTTTATGGATTGGAAAAACAATATCTTCCATATATTTTAATTATGATTATGTATTGAAGTATTTTTTTTGTAAAAAATAAATTATTAGTATTTTATATAAAATGAGTGATTCAAGCGGAGTAACAATTTCCATTACTGGAAGTAGTAACGACACAAATGTTGTTTTAAACTCTACTAGTGGTTCTATTAGTGAAGGACAACAAGGTTTACAAGGTGAAAAAGGAGAAAAAGGTGAACAAGGTTTACCAGGAACCCCAGCTGATATGACAAGAGTAGAAGTATTAGAAAATTCACAAACATTTGGTCCATTTTCTAAATATGGAGCACCTTTATTTTGTGAATTAAAACAAATTTTAGGAACAAATATAGTAGCATCTGATTTTTGTGTACCAAGAATTATGGATCCAAGTTTTGTTCAAGAAACTAGAGCAGAAGATTTATTAGTAAGTTTGTTATATTCAACATTAATGGGTGGATCAGCAAATTCCGCTTTACCTATAGAGAATCAAGCAGCTTTAAATACCCTTTCATTACAAATAGAAAGAGCCATTACAGCATTTACAGCAGCTGTATATAATAAGGAAGCACCACATTATGAATTTACTAAAAAATATGGTAATAATTATTTTGGTGAAAATGGTTTATTAACAAAAGAAAATCAAGAGAGATGGTTTAATTATTTTATGTTGGGACAAGGATGTATTTGTATTTCAACAGATCCTGTTTTATGTATATATTCACCATTATGTGTAGGATCTAATAATAATATGCCATTATTAACTCAATTTATTAATTTTGATTTAGGATTAGTATTAGGACCTTTTAATGATCCATTTTCACAAGCAACTTTCCAAAAATCAAGTAAATTTAAATTATCAACTAATGGTACTGATTCATTAGATAAACCAGTATTATCTGTATTAAATTCATTATGGAAAGTTGTTACTAGAAATGGATCTAAAGACATTAAATTCAGAGCAAATCCAAAAAGTGGGGAACCTGATGCAACTTTACCATATGATATTTCAGATCCAAGAGATTTAATAAGAGAAGGTTATTTAGGATATACAGAACAGGAATTAGTTGATGAACAAGCTCTTTTTGATCGTTGCTTTGGTTCAGCATATGGTAAAAAAGATTTACCATTGATTAATATGTTATCTGTTGGTAATTTACAAAATGCTAACAATTTATTAGGAAGAACTACATTAGAAAACGTTTCTAATTTAGAAATCGATAATTATACTGATGTTGTTAGAAGATTCCATAAATCAGTATTCATGTTTGCTTTATATGGAAAATTATCTGTTTTAGCTAATTGGGAATTAGATGTTGATGAAAGTAATAAAGTTTGTGCTGAAATGAATATTCCAACTGATGCTTCATCATGGATTGAAGGTGCTGTTGGTGATCATTGGAAATATGCTATTTATAAATTAAAATTACATAAGTTAGCTGAATATGCACAAGATATTGCAAATGGGGTTACTACATATACACAGGAATCTACTGAAGCAATATTAAATGATCCTGCTAATTACTCATTGATTAATGGTGAGATCTATTCAGGACCTGGTAGAGTTAAAATGCAAGAAATAAAAAAATATCCACCTTCTCGTTTAAAATCTAATACTGTTGATGAGATTGATTACTTTTTACATACAGATGGAAGTTACTGTTTATGGCCTGAATCATTAATTAATTTATTAACTTCAACAGGTCAAATTTACTTTTTTGGAACACCAGGAGTTGTTGTAGGTAATCCAATTACAAAAACTCAACATGAAGCTTTAACAGCAATAAATCCACTTTTAGAGCAAGGTTATGTAGCTGAGTATACAATTTCTCCTACTATAGCTGTAAATTATGAACCAGTTAACTTTTATATTTTACTTGAGGATAGAAGAGAAAATTATGTAAATTGTTGTTTAGCATCAACATTGGGTGGATCAATGTTTCACCCATCTTTAAAAAATTTAGTTAAAAATGGTTGTTCTCAAACAAATTCTGTAACTGATGTAGAGCCAAATTATTTCCAAGTATTTGGACCAAAAGTTTTAGCTGATCCATCATTAGTTGTAATAAATTGTCCAAAACCAAGAGATCCAAATTATATTTCAAAAGTAAATTTCTTTACAGGTTCTCCATATACACTTGAGTTAGTTGAAGAAATTGATGTTTCATATCAAGGTGTTTATAGTATTTGTGATCCAACTACATTAGGAACATTATTAGATCCAGGTCTTGATTATCTAACACAATTAAGTAGTGCAAAATGGATGGAATTTGATTTAAGTTATGGATCACAAAATCCTGTAAGTAATATTGCATGTGCAATAAGAGATAGAATTAATTTACATCCATCATTAAAGTCATTTTTAGTTAATAATACACTACAAGCATTTAATGTAACAAGAGAGAATAATAATAGAAATGTATCATTCCAAGATGTCTTACCACTATTAAATACATTTTTATCAAGTGATTTAGTTGCTATAACAGAACTATTAAGTGGTATGGGATCATTTCAATTTCCAGCAATAGAATAAATAAAAAACTTTTAATATAAATTTTTAAAATATTTAAAATTTATATTACTTTATAATATAAGTATGCAGATTTTTGTAAAAACATTAACAGGTAAAACTATTACACTAGAAGTAGAACCAGGCGATTCTATCGATAATATTAAATCAAAAATTCAAGATAAAGAAGGTATTCCACCAGATCAACAGCGTCTAATTTTTGCAGGTAAACAACTTGAAGATGGTCGTACATTAAGTGATTATAATATTCAAAAAGAAAGCACTTTACATCTAGTTCTTAGACTTAGAGGAGGCTCATAAATAATAAATTATATATATTTAAAAATTTATTATTAAATAAATAAATGTATAATAGTAAGATTATTAGTAAAACAAAAAAAACTAAACCAAAAAAAATGCATGAAGAATATGAAGAAGAAGATTATGATAAATCATATAATTCTGAAGTAAAAGTAGAGAAAAATCATATTTATATGTATTGTGATGTCAATAGTAAAACAATTTATGAAATGATAAGTGCTATTAATAAATTAAATTTTGATATGCAGGTTATGAAATTAGATATTAATGTATCACATGGAATTGAAATTGAACCAGTTATATATTTACATATTAATAGTTATGGAGGTTATTTATATGATGGATTTTTAGGAGCTGACTATATTGTTAATTCTAAAATTAAAATAATTTCAATTATAGATGGATATTGTGCTAGTAGCGCGACTTTACTTAGTATGTGTTGTCAAGAGAGATGGATGAATAAAAATTCTAGTATATTAATTCACGAATTAAGAAGCGGACATTGGGGCAAATTTTCAGAAATAAAAGAGCATTATAAAAATTCTAAAAAAGCACAAAAAAAATTATCAAATTTTTATAAAACATATACAAAACTTAATAAAGAAGAAATTAATAATTGGTTAGAAAAAGATATTGAATTTAATAGTAAAAATAGTCTTAAAATTGGGTTTATTGATAAAATTATTTAGTAATTTTTATTTTTATTTAAAAGATAAAGTGTTATTCCATGACCAAATGATGATTTTAATATTTCTAAAAGTGTTGTTTTTTTAATAATATTATA
>MDTC01066856.1_pt1 | contig 10203 bp, 5 predicted proteins | sample 811181 | NCBI WGS metagenome assembly MDTC01 (sample SAMN05326644, study PRJNA326480) | marine metagenome | isolation source: seawater | place: Pacific Ocean: North | collected 2011
AATGATATTATTTTTACAATTAATAAAAAGGGTTATATAGAACCCTCAGATTTAGAAATTTTAATCCATTCAAGTTGTGATATTAAAAGTAAAAAAGTTGAAGATGATGTAATCTTGCATACGCATAGCGGGGCTATCATTGCTCAAACTGAAGGTCAAAAAGAATATTATAAATCAGTTTTGAGTAATGATATTGTTTTTGCTTTAGGCCCAGCAGGCACAGGAAAAACTTACCAAGCAGTAGCTTGTGCAGTTTCAGCATTAAAAAATAATGAAGTAGAAAAAATTATTATTACTAGACCAGTTGTAGAAGCTGGTGAGAGATTAGGTTTTTTACCAGGAGACTTAAAAGATAAAGTCGATCCTTATTTAACCCCCTTGTATGATGCCCTTGATAAAATGTTAAAAAAAGATAAAATGAAAAAATATCTTGATACCAAAATTATAGAGATTGCACCTTTAGCTTATATGAGAGGAAGGACTTTGCATAATTCTTTTATGATATTAGATGAAGCACAAAATTCAACTCCAATGCAAATGAAAATGTTTTTAACAAGATTAGGAGTTACTTCAAAGGCTATAATAACTGGGGATGTAACACAAACTGATCTTGATAAAGGAATCATTTCTGGTTTATTAGATGCAGTTAAGGTCTTAAAAAAAATAAAAGGAATTTCTTTTGTAGAATTAACATCAAAAGATGTTATTAGACATAAGTTGGTTAAAGATATTATTAAAGCATATTCAAAAAAGGAAAAATAAATGAGAGAGGTTTATGTTTGTTCGTATTCAAGAACGCCTATAGGCGCATTTCAAGGCAGTCTAAGCTCAACCACATCAACAAAGCTAGGTTCAACAACTATTAAATCTACCTTAGAGAAAGCTAGTCTTGGTTCTCATGATGTTGATGAAGTTATTATGGGTAATGTTTTATCTGCAGGCTTAGGACAAGCTCCTGCTAGGCAAGCAGCAATTGGTGCTGGTTTAAATGATAAAACAGAATGCATGACTATAAATAAAGTTTGTGGTTCCGGTTTGAAATCAATAATGTTAGCAGATCAATCAATTAAATCAATGAATTCAGAATCAGTTATTGCTGGTGGGATGGAGAATATGAGTTTGGCTCCTTATTATGCTATGAATGCAAGATCAGGAAAAGGTTTTGGTCATGATAGTTTGATTGATTCAATAGTTCATGATGGTTTATATGATCCATATAATAATTATCTTATGGGTAAGTGCGCTGAAAAATTATGTGCAGAAAATAATTATTCAAGGACACAGCAAGATGAATATGCAATTGAATCTTATGAAAGATCAAATTCAGCCATAAAAAATGGTTCATTTGTTAACGAAATATGTACTGTTGAAGTTAAAAATAAGAAAAAAACATTACAGATTAATCAAGATGAGGAGCCCCTAAAGTTTAATAAAGATAAGATTTTAAGTTTACGCCCAGCATTTGATAAAGAAGGTACCATAACAGCTGCAAATGCAAGTAGTTTAAGTGATGGCGCTGCTTCAGTATTTTTAGCATCTGAAGATTATATTAAAAAAAATAATATTAAACCAATTGCTAGAATAATATCACATGCTTCATATGCTTGTGAGCCTATCTATTTTACTAAAGCTCCAGTTTATGCAATACAGAAGGTGCTAGAAAGAGCAAAAATGAATATTAATAAAGTGGATTTATTTGAAATTAATGAAGCCTTTTCATGTGTTGCTATGTTTGCAATAAATGAGCTAAACATATCAAGCAATAAAGTGAATATTAATGGGGGAGCTGTTTCTTTAGGTCATCCTATTGGTGCATCAGGCTCAAGAATATTTGTTACTTTATTAAATGCTTTGATTGAAAAAAATTTGAAATATGGGGTAGCATCACTATGTATAGGAGGTGGTGAAGCATCAGCAGTTTTAGTTGAGGTATGTTGAAAATTCATGAAGAATAATAAAAATAAAATTGGTGTTGTTGGTGCAGGAACTATGGGCAATGGGATTGCACATGTTTTTGCTTTAAATAGTTATGAAGTAATATTAGTTGATTTAAATAATAGTATTTTAGAAAAGGCTTTAAATACAATTAAGTCTAATATGCTAAGACAAGTTAAAAAGGAATTAATATCAGAATTAGATATGGAAAATGCCATATCTAAAATTTCAATTAGTAATAAAATTCTAGATTTAGAAGATTCCGATATTGTTATTGAGGCAATTAAAGAAGATATTAATATAAAAGGAAGTTTGTTTGAATCTTTAGACTCAATATGTAAAAGTGATACTATTTTGGCATCAAACACATCATCTATTTCTATTAATAAATTAGCTGATTATACAAAAAGAAAAGATAAAGTTATTGGTATGCATTTTATGAACCCTGTACCGATAATGAAATTAGTTGAATTAATTAAAGGTGAAGATACTTCAAATAATACAATAAATTATATATTAGAAATATCTAAAGATATAAATAAAATTCCTGTAGAATGTAATGATTCTCCAGGTTTTGTTTCAAATCGCATTTTAATGCCTATGATTAATGAGGCCGCTCATTGTTATAATGAAGGTGTTGCCTCAGTGGAATCAATTGATCAAATTATGAAATTAGGCATGGGGCATCCAATGGGACCATTAATGCTAGCAGATTTGATAGGCATAGATGTTTGTATCTATATATTAGAAATATTATATAATGATTTTAATAATGAAAAATATAAACCATCTGAAATTTTAATTAAAATGGCATCTAATAATGAATTAGGTAAAAAAACAGGAAAAGGATTTTATAATTATGAATTTTAATTTAACTCAAGAGCATGAATTAATTAAAAAAAATGCAAAAGAATTTGCAGATAAGGAATTATTGCCAGGAGTTTTAGAAAGAGATGAAAATAAAATTTGGCCTAAAGAACAAATTGTTAAAATGGCAGAAATGGGCTTTATGGGTATGATGGTTGATCCTAAGTGGGGTGGTAGTGGTATGGATCCAGTCTCTTATGCAATTGCTATGGAAGAAATTTCACGTGTTGATGCTTCAGCTTCTGTAGTTATGTCTGTAAATAATTCTTTAGTATGCTCATTGATTGAGAAATATGGAAATGATTTTCAGAAGAATAAATATCTGAAATTATTAGCATCAGGTAAAAATATAGGTGCTTTTTCATTATCAGAGCCACAATCTGGTTCTGATGCATCAAATATGAGGACCTATGCTGAGAAGAAGGATGGATTTTATGTTTTAAATGGTATTAAAAACTGGGTTACTAATGGAATTAATTCTGATATTGTTTTAGTTTTTGCTATAACTGAAAAAAATGTTGGACATAAGGGCATATCTTGCTTTATTGTTGAAAAATCATTTAAGGGCTTTGAAGTTGGTAAAAAAGAAGAAAAATTAGGGATTAGAGCATCAGATACATCTGAATTGTATTTTGATAATGTTCAGATACCAGAAGAAAATTTAATTGATTCAGAAGGCGCAGGTTTTAAAATTGCACTAGATACATTAGATGGAGGAAGGATTGGTATTGCAGCGCAAGCTTTAGGTATAGCTCAGGGAGCATTAGAAGCAGCAATCTCTTATGCAAAAGAAAGAGAGCAGTTTAATAAAAAAATAGCATCATTCCAGGGCATTCAGTTTAAAATTGCTGATATGCAAATTGGAATTGAAACAGCAAGATTGTTAATTCATAAAGCAGCTTGGATGAAAGGTAAAAAAGAAAAGTATAATGTTTTAGCTTCGATGGCAAAAGTGTATGCTTCAGAAATAGCAATGAAATGTGCCACTGAATGCGTTCAAATTCATGGTGGTTATGGATTTATAAAAGAAACCGGAGTTGAGAGATTTATGCGTGATGCCAAAATAACTCAAATTTATGAAGGGACTTCTGAAATTCAGCGGGTTGTTATTGCTAGAGATATTTTAAAATAAATTTTAATACTATGAATAAGGAACAAAAAAGAATAGCAAGGTGTGCATGTTTAAAGATTTTATATGCTAATAGTAGTTCGGGTAATATATTCTCAGATGTGTTAGATAATTTCTTTACTACAAATAAAGATTCAGAAGATTTTTTAAATAAAGATCAAGTTAAATATGCTACATTATTGTTTGATTTAACAACTACAAATATGGATCAATTAGATGATTTAATTAAATCTAAATTGCAAAATTGGAAAATTGAAAGAGTTGCTTTAATGGATAAAATGATTTTAAGAATGTCGCTCGCTGAAATGTTATATATAAATAGTGTGCCTCCCAAAGTTTCTATTTCAGAAGGAGTAGAAATTGCAAAAGAATTTAGTACTGAGGATAGTAGTAGCTTCGTGAATGGCATTCTAGATGCAGTTTATAATGAAAAGAAAGATTCTTTATAGTTATGTCATTATTTTCAAAAATAGTAACAAAAGTATTTGGTAAAAAATCTGACAAGGATTTAAAGGCTCTAACACCAATAGTAGAAAAAATAAATGAGCAATATATTCATTTAGAAAAACTTTCTGATGATCAATTGAAAGAAAAGTTTAATAAAATTAAATTAGATCTATCCAATCTAATCACTTCAAATAAAGAAAAATTTAAAGATCAAAAACTAAACGATAATGACATAGATAGTAAGCTTTATAATATAGAAAAAGATTTTCTTGATGATAAAATGATTGATGTTTTTGCAATTGTAAAAGATACAGCGAGAAGATTAGTTGGTTCAAAATATCAAGTTATGGGACAAAATATGATCTGGGATATGGTTCATTATGATGTTCAGCTTATAGGAGGTATTGTACTTCATCAAGGAAAAGTATCTGAAATGAAGACAGGTGAAGGAAAAACTCTTGTTTCAACTTTAGCCATTGTTCTAAATGCTTTAACTGGCAGAGGTGTACATGTTATAACAGTAAATGATTATTTAGCAGAAAGAGATAGTCAGTGGATGGGCTTGCTGTATTCATTTTTAGGTCTTTCAACTGGTTGTGTCTTAGGTCAAATGGATACAATGAATAGAAAAGAAATGTATGCACGTGATATTACTTATGGCACCAACAGTCAGTTTGGTTTTGATTATTTGAGAGATAATATGGCTATTTCTGAAGATAATCAAGTACAAAGAAATCATGTATATGCAATAGTGGATGAAGTCGATTCTGTTTTAATAGATGAAGCAAGAACTCCTTTAATTATATCAGGTTTGGTTAGTAATCAAGGTAGTGAACAGTATACTTCTTGGAGAGGAGGAATCCAGTCTTTGATTAAAAAACAGAATTTAATGATTAATTCTGATTTATCAGATATAGAAAATTTAATTGAAGAAAACAATCTAGAAGCAGGCATGATTCTATTAAAAGCCAATAGAGGAGCTCCTAAAAATAAAAAGTTAAATAAATTGTTCCAGAAAGTTGGAGTTAAACAGTTGCTTGCTAAAACAGAAAGTGAATATATAAGAGATAAAAAAATGTCAGAGATAGATGATGCTCTTTATTTTTCAATAGATGAAAGAACTAATATAATTGATCTATCAGAGAAAGGTAGAAATTTTTTATCTCCCGATGACCCAGATAGCTTTGTTATTCCTGATTTAGGAGAATTGTTTCATAATTTAGAGCGCAGTGATAAATCTGAAAATGAGATTACTGTAGAAAAAGAGAAGTTGCAATCTCAGCATTCTGAGGTTAGTGAAAAAATACATACTATAAATCAGTTGTTAAGAGCTTTTTCTCTTTTTGAAAAAGATGTTGAATATATTGTTCAAGATGGAAAAGTCTTAATTGTTGATCAGCATACAGGAAGAATTATGCATGGACGTCAATTTTCTGATGGAATGCACCAAGCTATTGAATCTAAAGAAAATGTTGCTGTTCAAAGAGAAACTCAAACAGTAGCTACAATAACAATTCAAAATTATTTTAGAATGTATGAAAAATTAGCTGGAATGACAGGAACTGCTATAACAGAGGCAGGAGAATTAATGTCTATATATGGCTTAGATGTTATAGAAATTCCAACAAATAAATCTTTAGCTAGAATAGATCATGAAGATATGATCTATAAAACTAAGAGAGAAAAACTCAATGCTGTTATAAATAAAATTCAAGATTTAAATGTTAAAGGTCAGCCAGTTTTAGTGGGTACGGTTTCAGTTGAAGAATCTGAAACTCTTTCTCGAATGCTAAGAAAAGCAGGCATGCCTCATAATATATTGAATGCAAAGCAGCATCAAAAAGAAGCAGAAGTTGTTTCAAGAGCAGGTCATGAAGGTGCTATTACTATTTCAACTAATATGGCAGGACGTGGAACTGATATTAAATTAGCTGATGATGTGAAAGAAAATGGAGGTTTGTTTATACTTGGTACAGGGAGACATGAATCTAGAAGAATCGATTTACAGTTAAGAGGTCGTTCTGGTAGACAAGGTGATAACGGAGAATCTGTTTTTTATTTAAGTTTGGAAGATAATTTAATGAGAATTTTTGGTTCAGATAGAATATCTAAAGTTATGGATAGATTAGGGTTAGAAGAAGGAGAAGTAATCACTCACTCTATGGTTACTAAATCTATTGAGAGAGCTCAGAAAAAAATTGAAGCAATGAATTTTGCTAGTAGAAAGAATTTAATTGAGTATGATAATGTTATGAATAGTCAGAGAGAAATTGTGTACAACAGAAGAAATTATTCATTACATGAAGATGATATTAGCAGTGAACTAAATCAAATTGTAGGAGAGTTTATTGAAGATTCTATTTCCAAGCATTGTCAAGGAATGAAAGAAAACTGGGACTTTGATTCATATAAATACGAACTGTTAGATATCTTTGGTATTGATATGAAATTTAATGATGAAGAAGATGTTTCTGTTCTTAAAAATGAAACTTTAAATGCTGTAAAAGCAATTTTGAAATTCAAAAGTGAAAACTTTGACTATGATATGTTTAACAATTTTCAAAAATATGTAATCTTAAGAACTATTGATGAGAAATGGCAGGATCATCTATATTCGATGGATCAGTTAAGGGAAGGTATTGGTTTAAGAGCATATGGTCAAAAAAATCCATTAATTGAATATAAGCAAGAAGGTTTTGCTATGTTTGAAGATATGATGGAGGAGACAAATAAGGAAACATTAAAACGTATTTTTAGAACAGATTTATCAAAAATGGCTCAATCAAGCATGCAAGCTACTCAAAATACAAAAAACTTAAAAACTACAACGAATGATAATGTACTTAATGCCTTGTCAAAACCAAGGCCAGATAATCAGTCTTCAAATCTAGGTGGAATTCCCCAAAGGCCTCAAGCTTTTTCTCCTGGTTCAAAAGCGCAGCCTATTAAGGTAGATAAAAAGGTTGGCAGAAATGAAGAATGTCCATGCGGAAGTGGTAAAAAATACAAAAAATGCCATGGCGCTATATAGTTGTCAGTTTTTCTCTTAAATTCTTTTCGTTAAAAAATCTTTAGTAATATTTAATAATTAATGTAAATTTCATGCCTATCCGTAAAATTGCGGATGTTGTAACATATTGACACAAAAAAAGAAAGTATAAGAGATATTTTTTTTTGTATTTTCTAATGCGAAAATTTTTTTATTTAAAAGAAAGGAAACCACGATGTTTAACTTTTTAAAGAACACATGTTCTAATAACATTTATTCAAAAAGAATGCTAGGATATTTTATCGCTAGTATGTTTGTTTTTAATTTTACTATGGCGCAAGATGCTTGTGATATGGATGTTAATACCATTCAGTTGCAGGAAGATGGTGCGGTATGGTATAATGTTGATACACCTATAGGAGGCTTCCAGTTTAATGTAGATGGTGGTGCTTCTGTAACTGGAGGTGCTGGAGGAGATGCAGCGGGTGCAGGCTTTGTTGTGCAAGGTGCAGGAACGACTGTACTTGGCTTTTCCTTTACGGGCAGTTCAATAGCTGCAGGCTGTGGGACCCTAACAGAATTAACATTGTCAGGTGATGCTATAGGCTTATCTGGTATTGTCTTCTCAGATACTTCTGGTTCAGCATTTGATGTAACTTATTATGAAGGCTCAGATGATGATGGTGGTGGTGGTGATGAGATTGCAGATGGTTGTGATCTTCCTGAAAATAATCTTTATCTTTTAGATGGCGCTGTTTTATATAACTCCTTAAGTAATGATATTGGTGGTTTCCAATTTAATGTTGATGGAGCAACAGCAACTGGCGCATCTGGTGGAGATGCACAAGCTGCAGGATTTGTGGTTCAAGCTGCAGGTTCAACAGTGCTTGGTTTTTCTTTCACAGGAAGTTCAGTTCCAGCTGGATGTGGAACTTTAACGCAATTAACATTAGATGGTGATGCAACAGGTTTAAGTGGTATCGTTATCTCATCAACAGCAGGCGCAGCTCTAGATTTTTCATATTATACTGGAGAAGATGAGTGTCTTGGAATTATTGACTGTGCAGGTGTTTGTGATGGTACTGCAGTAGAAGATTGTTTAGGTGTTTGTGAAGGAACAGCAGTAGAGGATTGTGCTGGTGTATGTGATGGTTCAGCTGCTTTAGATGATTGTGGTGTTTGTAATGGTGGTAATGCTGATCAGGATTGTGCAGGTGTATGTAATGGTACAGCAGTAGAAGATTGTGCTGGTGTTTGTAATGGCTCAACTGAAGAAGATTGTGCAGGTGTATGTGGAGGTTCAGCTGTTGTAGATGAATGTGGTGATTGTCAAAGTGGTGCTGGAGGGGAAGCTCCTTCTGATGGTTGTGAAATGAGTGAAGGAACTTTATATCTAGCAGATGATGGCTCTATTTTATATAATTCATCAACTAATGCAATAGGAGGTTTCCAATTTAATGTTGATGGAGCTTCAGTTTTAAGTGCAGCTGGTGGCGATGCTGCAGGAGCTGGATTTGTAGTTCAAGCAGCAGGATCAACTGTACTTGGATTCTCTTTTACAGGAAGCTCAGTACCAGCTGGATGTGGTACTTTAACTACTCTCAATCTAAGTGGTGAATCAACAGGCTTAAGCGGTATTGTTGTTTCTTCAACTGATGGTTCAGCTTTAGATTTTTCTGTTTATGAAGTTGGAGGTAGTGCTTCATGTGATGATTTAGATTTAGATGAAATATGTGACTGTGTTGATGATTGTGTTGGTGAGTATGATGAATGTGGAGTTTGTAATGGTGATGGTATTGCAGATGGCGCATGTGACTGTTCAGGCAACACAGAGGATTGTGCTGGAGTTTGTGGTGGTTCAGCTGAATTTGATGAATGCGGTGTTTGTGATGGTGATGGAATTGCAGATGGTGCATGTGATTGTGCTGGCAATGTTGAAGATTGTGCTGGTGAATGTGGTGGTAGCGCAGTTGAAGATGATTGTGGTGTATGTGCTGGTGATGGCTCTTCATGTTCAGATGATGGTGGTGATGATGGTGGTGAAATAACAGGTGGTTGTGATTTACCATCAAATCAAATTTATTTAATGGATGGTTCAGTTTTATATAATGTTGACCAAGCTATTGGTGGTTTTCAATTTAATGTTGATGGTGGTGCAACAGTAAATGGCGGTGCAGGTGGTGATGCTGCAGCTGCTGGATTTGTTGTACAAGGTGCAGGAACAACAGTTCTTGGATTTTCTTTTACAGGTTCTTCAGTTCCAGCGGGTTGCGGAACTTTAACTGAATTAACATTATCAGGAGATGCAACTGGATTGTCAGGAATGGTTTTCTCTGATCCATCTGGTTCAGCTTTTGATGTTAGTTATTATTCAGGTGGTACAGCTGATGATGGAGGTGATGATGGAGATGATGGTGGTGATGCAATTACTGACCCATGCGATCTTCCAATAAATAATATTTTATTAGATACTGTTGCTGGTGATGTTTGGTATAATGTTGATACATCAATAGGAGGTTTTCAATTTAGCGTTGATGGTGGTGCAACAGTAACCGGTGGTGCAGGTGGTGATGCAGCAGGAGCTGGTTTTGTTGTCCAAGGGGCAGGAACAACAGTTCTTGGATTTTCATTTACAGGTTCGTCAATTTCTGAAGGTTGTGGCATACTAACAACTCTTACTTTAAATGGTGATGCAACTGGATTGTCAGGAATGGTTTTCTCTGATCCATCTGGTTCAGCTTTTGATGTTAGTTATTATTCAGGTGGTGGTGATGACTGTGCAAGCGGAATTTATGATTGCGCTGGTATATGTGATGGTGATGCCGTTGAAGATTGT
>MDTC01018352.1_pt1 | contig 10202 bp, 12 predicted proteins | sample 811181 | NCBI WGS metagenome assembly MDTC01 (sample SAMN05326644, study PRJNA326480) | marine metagenome | isolation source: seawater | place: Pacific Ocean: North | collected 2011
AATAGGAATTAAATTTGATTTAATGGATGTTGCTAAAATATTTAAAAAAACTCCATACTTAGCTGATTTAAAACCAGGTGGTAAATATGTTGCAAAAGATATGTGGAAAGCAGGAGGTGTTCCGATGCTATTAAAAACTCTTTTTGATGGAGGTTTTATTCATGGAAGCTGCATGACAGTTACAGGAAAAACTATGAAAGAAAATTTAAAAAATATTAAATTTGATAGCAATCAAAAAGTACTTAGAAAATTTAATAACCCTTTATCACCTGACGGAGGAGTTGTCGGTTTGAAAGGAAACTTGGCAACAGAAGGTGCTATTGTGAAAATTGCAGGTTTAAAAAAATTACAATTTACCGGAAAAGCAAGGTGTTTTGATACAGAAGAAGATGCGATGTCTGCTGTGCAAAATAAAAAATATAAAGATGGAGATATAATTATTATTCGTTATGAAGGTCCCAAAGGTGGGCCTGGAATGAGAGAAATGCTCTCTACAACAGGAGCAATATATGGACAGGGAAAAGGAGAAAAAGTAGCTTTAATTACAGACGGAAGATTTTCTGGAGCAACCAGAGGGTTTTGTGTTGGTCATGTTGGTCCTGAAGCGGCTGTCGGTGGTCCTATTGCGCTTTTACGAAACGGTGATGTAATTGATATAGACGCAAAGAAAGGAACTATTAATGTTAGGTTATCAAAAAAAGAACTGTCATCAAGAAGAAAAAAATGGAAGCCTAAAAAATCTGAATTTGGATCAGGTACTTTATGGAAATATGCTCAAACAGTAGGCCCAGCTTTTTTAGGAGCCCCAACTCACCCTGGTAAGAAAAAAGAAGTAAAAACCTACGCTGATATTTAAATGAAAATTAGACCCGTCATTTTATGCGGTGGAGAAGGAACCAGACTTTGGCCTAATTCAAAAAACAATCAAGCTAAGCAATTCATTGATTTTGGTGGCTGGACATTATTTGAAAAAACTCTAGAAAGAGTTAAAAATCCTATATTTGATTATCCTATTATAAGCACAAATCAAAAATATTTAAAACAAATTAAATTTTATTTAAAAAAGAACAAGATTAAAAAATATAAAATTATTTTGGAACCTTCGAAAAAGAATACCGCTCCAGCAATTTTAACATCAACGTTAAGTATGTTGCAACATAACGAGTGGGAACAACCTTTAATTTTTTTGAGTTCAGACCATTTGATAGAAAAAAAACATGTTTTTTATAACGAAATAAAAAAAAACACTAAAAAACTTAATAATGAAAATATTTTTATTTTTGGCGTAAAACCAACATTTCCATCAACTGAATATGGATATTTTTTAACAAAAAAAATTAAAAATAATATCGTCAAAGTCAGCAAATTTATTGAAAAACCAAATTATTTAAATGTAAAAAAAATAATAAAAAAGAAAGCTTATTGGAATACCGGTATGTTTTTTTTAAAAACGCAGTCTGTGATAGGTAATTTTATGAAACACAGTCCAAAGATTTATTCAGCAACAATAAAGGCTCTTTCAACAGCATCAAAAACTAAAATACGTAATAGTATTTGTTATATAGATAAAAACTTATTTAAAAAAATCCCAGCTAAATCTTTCGATTATGCGATTTTACAAAAAACAAAAAATATTAATGCAATTAAATTAAACATTCCCTGGAATGATCTTGGGAATTGGAAAGAGATTTTAAAAATTTATCACAAAAACAAGTCTAAATATTTTAAAAAGAAAAATGTTTATTATAGACCATGGGGTCGTTATGTTAATTTGTTTGAAGGTAAAAATTTTCTGGTAAAAGAGTTAACAATTAACTCTAAATCTTCTATTAGTTTACAAAAACATCATTTTAGATCAGAGCATTGGATGATCACACAAGGCAAGCCAAGAATTACACTTAAAAAGAAAAAATTTTTTAAAAAAGAAAACGATTCTGTTTTTATTCCAGCAGGAACAATTCATAGAATAGAAAATTTATATAACAAAGCTGTTAAGATTATGGAGGTACAAACAGGGCCTACGCTAAAAGAGTCAGATATTGTTAGATATAAAGATATCTATGGTAGAGTTAAATAATTTCTAACTCTATTGGAGTGTGATCCGAAGGTTTTACTTTTGACCTTGGTTTTTTATTTATATTAATTGATTTAAGATTTTCTAAAATATTATTTGAGACTATAAAATGATCTATTCTCATTCCATAATTTTTTTGCCATGATCCAGCAAAATAGTCCCAAAAAGTATATTCTTGTTTAATTTTATTATAATGTCGATACACATCTACAAAACCCAAATTAATTAATTCTCTATATTTTTTTCTTATTTCTAATTTAAACAAAGCGTCATTTTCATATCTTTTTGAATCATAAACATCTATTTCTTCAGGTATTATATTAAAATCTCCAGATATGATTATATTTGAATGATTTTTTAATATTTTTTTTATATTTTTATTAAATAAATTTAACCAATTCTTTTTATAATCATATTTTTCTGTATTAATTGGATTTCCGTTAGGAACATATATATTAATGAGTTTGATATTTTTAGATTTGATTTTGATTTCACCTGTTATAATACGTGATTGTTTTAATTTATCGTTAATAAAATTTGTATCAATATTCAGGATTTTAGACTTAGATAAAAACGCTACACCATTATAACTTTTTTGTCCAAAAACATATGAATTATAACCAGCTTTTTCAAAAACATCTTTAGGAAAATTTATCTCTTCCGTTTTTATTTCTTGAAGAAATAAAATATCTGGTTTGGAATCTTTTATATAATTTAAAATATTTTCTATTCTTGCTCTTACAGAATTAACGTTCCATGAGATTATTTTCATTACACAGAGAAAGAAAGACCGCATCCACAAGAAGAAGATGCTTTTGGGTTATTTATTACAAAAGAACTTCCTACCATCTCTTTTTTGTAATCCACCACCGAACCATTAATTATGTTTAAAGAACTTTCATCAATTATTGTTTTGTTAAAAATATGGTCATCTTTTTCAATTTTATCATCAAATGTAAAATTGTATTTAAAACCTGAGCAACCACCACCTTTTACAGAAATTCTGAAATATTTACTAGGACCATTCTCCAAAACTATTTTTTCAATTTGCTTTAGAGCTTCATTTGTAAATTCTATTTTTTTACTCATATTCGTTATAAAAATGTAGTATACATTTTATGTTCATTTTATGCAAAAAAATTCGAAATATGAATACTCAAAATTATCAATACCTATCAAATCATCGGGAAGAATTTTTTATGAAAAGAAAAGTTTATTAAGAAGCCCTTATCAAAGAGACAGGGATAGGATAATTCATTCAACAGCTTTTAGAAGGCTTAAACACAAAACACAGGTATTTGTTAATACGACAAAAGACCATTACAGAACTCGAATTACTCATTCACTTGAAGTTGCTCAAATAGCAAGAACCTTAGCAAAATTTTTTAAACTTAATGAAGACCTATGTGAAACTTTAAGTTTGGCTCACGATTTAGGACATACACCTTTTGGTCATGCAGGAGAAGAAATTTTGAATGAGTGCATGAGTTCCTACGGAGGTTTTGATCACAATATACAAACATTGAGAATTGTTACTTTGCTAGAAAATAAATATTATAATTTCAAAGGACTTAACTTATCTTTAGAAACTTTAGACGGATTAATAAAACATAATGGAGCTGTTTATAATCAAAGTAAATATATTTCTATATTAGGTAAAAATTTTTTTAAAAATAAAATAAAATTTGAAAAAAAACCATCTCTAGAATCCCAAATATCTGCTATTTCTGATGATATTGCTTATAATAGCCATGATTTAGAAGACGGATTAAAAGCTAATCTATTCAACATGGAAGAACTAGGTGATATACCTGTGCTTTCAGAAGTGATTTATAAACATAAAAAAAAATTAAAAAAAAATAATAAAGAATTAGTTTTACGTCAAATTATTAGAGATATAATTAACGAAATGGTCAAAGATATTATAAATAATACAAAAAAAAATTTAAAAAAAGAAAAACCAAAAAATATCAAAGATGTTTACAATTCAAGCATCGATCTAGTCTGTTTTTCTGAAAAAATGAAAAAATTTGACTTTTCAATTAAAAATTTTTTGAAAAATAAAATGTATAACAGCAAAGATGTTTTAAAAAAAACAAAGAAAGGCAAACAAATAATTTCTTTTTTATTTTTTGCTATTAAAAAGGATCCTAAAAAATTTTTAAAAAAAAATATTAAAAAATTAACCAACAAAGAAAGAAATGTTTCTGATTTTATTGCTGGAATGACAGATAGATTTGCAATTGGTCTTTATAATTCATTAAAATGAACATATTTAAAAAATATTTAGAAAAAATTATTGAAATAATTATTAAAAATTCAAAAGAATTGGATATTGATAATAATTTCAAAAATGAATCTGTAACAATTGAAATTCCTCCAGTCGAATTTAATTTTGATTTGTCGTGTAATATTGCAATGATTTTAGGAAAAAAGAATAAAAAAAATCCTAAAGACTTAGCGGTTAAAATCAAGAAAATCTTACTAAAAAACTGTAAAGATTTTTCATCAATTGAAACAGCGGGTCCAGGGTTCCTTAATATTAAGTTAGGCAATAACGTTTTGCAAAATATTATTGTAAATATTTGCAAAACTAGTTCTGAATATGGGTCAAATTATAAAAATAAAAAATACAATATAGAATTTGTTTCTGCAAATCCAACAGGCCCAATGCACGTTGGTCATTGTAGAGGAGCGGTCTTCGGAGATGTTTTGTCAAATTTATTGAAATTTAATGGAAACAAAGTTGTGAAAGAATACTACATTAATGATTATGGAAACCAAATAAAAAATTTTACGGAGTCTGTTTTCTTGAGATTAAAAGAAATAAAAAAAAAAGAAAAATTTCAAAACAAAGAAAATCTTTATCCAGGTGAATACATTATTGATATTGCAAATAAAATATTAAAAAAAAAACAAAATATTAACCTAGATAATTTTGATAAAATTTATGACTATCTTAAAAAAGAATCTTTAAAACATTCTATGGATTTAATTAAATCTGATTTAAAACAATTAGGTATAGAACATGATGAATTTGTTTCTGAATCCAGTCTAATTCAAAACAATTTGGTTGAAACAACTGTAAAAAATCTTAAAAAAAATAAATTTGTAGAAGAAGGTTTTTTACCACCTCCGAAAGGAGAAGAGATAAAAGATTGGAAAAAAGTCAAAAGATTAATCTTTAAATCAACTTTATTTGGAGATGATGTTGACAGAGCTTTGCAAAAAAATGATGGTTCGTGGACATACTTTGCTAGCGATCTTGCGTATCACGCATATAAAGTTTCAAGAAATTTTGAATTTTTAATCGATGTTCTAGGAGCTGACCATACGGGCTATATCAAAAGAATCAGTGCTGCTGTTAATGCGCTTTCAAATAATAAAGTAACTTTAAACTGTAAAGTTTGTCAGTTAGTCAAGTTATACAAAAAAGGCAAACCTTTTAAAATGTCAAAACGATCTGGTGATTTTATTTCAGTAAGTGATTTATTGAGAGAAGTGAACAAAGATTCAATTAGATTTATGATGCTCAATAGAAGCCACGATATGGAATTAGATTTTGATTTTGATAAGATTTTAGAAAAAAGCAAAGACAACCCTGTTTTTTATGTTCAATACTGTTATGCAAGAATAAATTCTTTGTTTAGAAGTTTAAATAAAGATTTAAATTCAGAAGTTGAATTTGACGTTAATAATTTAGAATTTAACGATTTTGAAAATAAAATTTTAAGAAAAATATTTGAATGGCCTAAAATTGTTGAAACGGCATCTAACAAATATGAGCCACATCGAATTCCTTTTTATCTTTATGATTTAGCAAATTTATTTCATTCTTATTGGAGTGAAGGTAATAAAAATGAAAAATATAGATTTCTTATTAATGGAAAAATTAAAAACAAAAACACTTTACTTGTGATTAAAACTCTTGCGATAGTAATTGAAAATGGAATGAAAATACTTGGTGTTTCTTTACCTAAAAAAATGTGATGTTAAAAAATATATCTTTTTCATTAATTTTTATAATAATATTATTGTTTTTTTATTTTGTTATTTTTCATTATCTGTCTGATAAAAATAAAAAAAAGATATATTTAAATAGATCAAACGCAAATGAAATTTTGGATAAAAAATTATCTGATTTGCCAACTTTAAAAAACGACACTAATAATGTAATTGAATTTAATTTTGGTTTTAATAAAGAAAATAAAGAAAAACCAAAAAGAAATTTTTTGAACTTAATCAGAGATAAATGAAAAGAAAATCTTTAATAACAAGCATTTCTGGCACAACTTTAACTAAACAAGAAAAAGAACTAATCAAATCAGAAATGCCCTGGGGAGTAATTCTTTTTAAAAGAAACATTTCATCTTTTCATCAAACAAAAAAATTAATAGATTCTATTAAAAAAACCATTAATGATAAAAATTATCCAATATTAATCGACGAAGAAGGTGGAAAAGTATCTCGTTTATCAAGTTTTCTGGATAATAAAATTTATTCTCAAAAATATTTTGGAGACCTTTATAATTTTAATAAAGAAAAAAGTATTGCTATTTATAAAAATTATATTTCCTCAATCTCTATGATTTTTAAAGATTTAGGCATAAACATTAATACCGTTCCTGTGCTAGATATTATTAAAAAAAATACTAATAAAATAATTGGAAGCAGAAGTTACTCAAATAATCTTAAGGTGATTAAAATACTTGGATCTATTTGTTCTAAAACATATAAAAAAAACAAGATAGCTACCGTCATGAAACATATACCGGGTCATGGAAGTTCATCATCAGATAGTCATTTAATTCTTCCTATAGTTAAAACAAGCTACAAAGAATTAAAAAGAATTGACTTCAATTGTTTTAAGAAAATTAACACACATTTCGCAATGACAGCACACATTTTATACAAAAATTTAGATTCAAAAAATACTGCGACACATTCCAAGCTTATAATAAAAAAAATTATAAGAAACGAAATAGGATTTAAAGGAATAATTATTTCAGACGATATAGCCATGAAAGCATTAAAATATGATATTTTTACTAATGCTAAAAAATCTTTAGAGGCAGGTTGTAATTTAGTTTTATATTGTTCTGGCAATTACAATGAATCAAAAAAATTACTAAAAAAAATGCCTTTAATAGACAGTTTTACAATAAAAAAAACATCAGAATTTTATAGATTTTTGAGTTAAGATGATTTTATGGAATCAAATACAAAAAACTCTATTTCTGTAGATATTCCTAATTACTCAGGTCCTTTAGAAATTTTATTAAATTTAGCAAAAGAACAGAAAGTTGATCTTGCAAAAATTTCTATAACTAAACTAGCGGATGAATTTTTATTATATATAAAAACAGAATCGGACAAATTAAATCTAGAAACAGCATCAGAATTTTTACTTATGGCAACATGGCTTGCTTACTTGAAGTCAAAGTTGCTTTTGCCTGAAGATGAAGAGGATGATTTTAAAGCATCAGAAGTTGCTGAAAAACTTAAATTGCAATTAAAAAAATTAGAACTTATCAGATTGCTCTCAGATCAAATGCTTGAAAAAAAAAGAATTGGAGTAAATGTATTTTTTAGAGGTATGAAAGGCGGTATTCGTTCAATAAACACCCCTGTATATAATGTTACTTTATATGAACTTTTAAAATCTTATTCTGTTTTAAAAATGCAAAAAGCTTTTCAAAGTATTAACATACCAAAATTACCTGTTTTAACAACGGAAATTGCCATAAAACAAATTCAAGATAATTTTCACAAAATAAAAGATTGGGAACAAATAGAAAAATTAATTCCAAAATATTACAGTAAAAAAAATATGAAAAAAACTGGTTTAGCAGGAATATTTGCCGCAAGTCTAGAATTAACAAGACAGGGAGTTACAGCAATGATGCAAAAAAAAATTTTTGATAAAATTTTGATAAAAAAGATTATTTAGATGAATAAAAAGATAAAAAAAAATGATAACATTATTAAATTTCCAAAAAATATTTCTAAACTGGAAAGACAAATTGAAGCTATTTTATTTGCAGCAGCAGAACCTTTGGATCTTGAAACAATCGAACAAAGAGTTGGCAACATTTCAAATATAGAAAATATATTGAAGAATATTCAAAGTGATTATAAAAAAAGAGGAATAAATTTAGTTTGTATTAAAAACAAATGGTCTTTTAGAACATCTGAGGATCTTTCCAAATTAATGTCTCTTCAGAAATCTACTCAAAAAAAATTATCAAAAGCAACTATTGAGACATTAGCAATAATAGTTTATCACCAGCCAGTCACACGTTCTGAAATTGAAGAAATAAGAGGAGTTGCTTTTGGAACAAACACTCTTGAAATTTTGCTAAAGCTTGATTGGGTTAGGCCATCTGGTCGAAAAAATGTGCCAGGAAAACCTATTCAATATTCAACAACTGATAATTTTTTAAATCATTTTAATATTCAAAAATTATCCGATCTTCCAACGGTAGAGGAATTAAGCTCAGCTGGCTTAATAGATAGTTCAAGTATCGATTCTTCAATTTTTGGTACAGGAAAATTTTACAAAGAACAATCTGATACAAAAAAAGAGGATATTTACTCCGAAATAGAAGAAGCTATAGACGAAGCGCCCAAATCTGACGATTAAATTATTTATTTAATTGAATTAATTGTATATAATGTTGGCTATGTTTCCCAGTGCTTGGCAAATAGCTGTTGTAGTAATCCTGATCATACTATTGTTTGGAAGAGGAAAAATTTCAAGCTTGATGAGTGATTTAGCAAAAGGTATTAAAAGTTTTAAAAAAGGCATGTCAGACAATCCTAATTCGTCAAATCAAGATACTGACAATAAAGACGAAAAAGACGATTCAACCAATAGTTAATTCTAATGCCACAAATAGGTTGGTTTGAATTACTTATCATAGTAGTTGTTGCTATTTTAATTATAGGCCCTAAAGACTTTCCCGTAGTCTTAAGAAAAATTGGAAAATGGATCGGTTCAATAAAAAGATATTTTTCAGAAATACAAAATAGCATGAATGAAATTACTGATATTGACAAAGAAGATTCTAAAAAAGATCAAACAAAAGATAAATTTAAAGATGAATAAAAAAAAAGAACAATCAGAAAGTTTTGTGAGTCATCTTGCCGAACTAAGAACAAGATTAATAAAATCTTTTTTATTTTTATTATTTGCTTTTGTGATTTGCTATGTATTTTCTGAAGATATATATAATTTTTTAGTAAAACCTTATTCTAATGCCGTGATTGAAAATAATTTAGATAGAAGGTTAATTTTTACTGCACTTCATGAAGCTTTTTTAACATATTTAAAAGTTGCTTTTTTTGCTTCGTTTTTTATTACCAGTCCAATTTTTTTGACTCAATTATGGAAATTCGTAGCACCAGGTTTATATAAAAATGAAAAAAAAGCTTTATTACCTTATTTAATAGCCACTCCTTTACTTTTTATTTTTGGAGGAATGCTCGTTTATTACTTGGTTATGCCTTTAGCAATTAAATTTTTTTTAACTTTTGAAACGGCTGCTGATGTTGGGACTATTCCAATTCAGTTGGAAGCAAAGGTAAATGAATATTTATCTCTAATAATGAAATTAATTTTTGCATTCGGTATTAGTTTTCAACTTCCAGTAGTCCTAAGTTTATTAGCTAGAGTAGGCTTTATAGATTCTGAATATTTAAAAGCTAGAAGAAAATACGTTATTGTTATAATTTTTGCTGTTGCGGCTATTTTGACTCCTCCTGATCCTATTACACAAATAGGATTAGCTTTACCTTTGTTAATTCTCTATGAATTATCAATACTTACAGTTAAAATGATCGAGAAAAGAAAAAATGCATAATCTAAAAGAAATAAGAAAAAACATAGATCTTTTTAAGAAAAAAATTTCTGAGAGAAATACGAAAGTTAATTTGGATAATTTGCTCGAAATAGATAAAAAAAATAGAGATCTTATTCAAAAAAAGGAATCTTTAGAGCAAGAAAAAAAGTTACTTTCAAAGTCAAAAAATGAGGAAAATTTTAAAAAATCAAAATCTTTATCTAAAGATATAGATTTATTTTCAGACAATCAGGAAAAAATTCAAAAAGAAATTAAAAATATATTGG
>MDTC01019085.1_pt1 | contig 10201 bp, 8 predicted proteins | sample 811181 | NCBI WGS metagenome assembly MDTC01 (sample SAMN05326644, study PRJNA326480) | marine metagenome | isolation source: seawater | place: Pacific Ocean: North | collected 2011
GAGGCAATTGAGTCTCCAAGGTATCAGAGCAGTTCCATCGAGCTTTCTCAATCCGAATAACCTTTAACACTTATATATCATGGCTAACACCAAAAAATCCATCCTTATCGTTCCTGACCGGTACCTCGACGTTGCTGTCGATGTAACTGGTGAGGCAAGTCCAATTACCCTTGAGGCAATGGGCGTCCCCGCTTCAGAAATCACTTCTGGCGCAGTAAACACAACCAGCGGAATTGCTTCTAACCAAGTCAATGATGTCTATGATGCTGCTCAGGTAGGTATCGTTACTGTAGACTTGGCGATTACTCCTACTCCTACTGACTACTATGTCACCATCATTGATGTGACTAGTGGAATGCAGACGTTCCCCCGCCGGACTTTCACTGGAGCAACGCCTACCATCCTCAAGGACGCGATTAACAACGCTACGCTTGAAGCTGGCGACGGTAAAGTTTACACCTGTTCTATTAGTTCCGACGAATTGACTATTACTTTTCCTGCCAACGTAATTGCTAAAGTGGCTGCTTCGGACGGAGCTGTCATTGCTTCTACACAGGATGTTGTTTTGCAGAAAGGGTATACAACCGCTGAAGCTATTGCATACTGCATGGACGGTATCGCTGATCAGTATGGTCGTACCAACCGCGTTGGGTTCCCTGTTGTTGAGCCCAATGTAGCTGCAACGTTCGCTACTGTTGATAGCACTGCTATTACGTGGGACCTGTTTGTCTTCACTAAGGTGAGCGATGTCAAGTTTGACAAGAACGTGGGTGCCAGCTACCAGGATGTAGAGACTTTCGAGCTCTTGCTTCCAAATGGTAAGTGGGCTACTGCTACTCCTCTTTCCAACGACGAGGCGTAATCCTAACCATCTACTTGAAAGGGGGAGTGGGGGCATCTCTGCTCCCCCTTTTTCATTCTACACGCTATGGCAGATACATACACACGCTGGGCTAACACATCCAATGAAGGAGCGCTTATAGGAACCGTATACACGACCTCTGGCAACACCATCGGCAACCCTATTATTAAGTTCACCTTTACTGATGAATCCTACTTAGACCTTGCGGCTCCAGCAGAAACGACAGACACTTGGTATCCAGCTAGTAGTTTGGTAGTCATCACCCCTACGAATTTAGCTTTAGCGTTTGGAGACACAAATCATAACGCGTACTACAACTCTGCCGGTGTAGTCATTCCTTTTCCATCTACGTTGCTTGTCGATGGTCTGTACTTCTATGAGTTTGCCGAGGCTTCTACCCCTACTGATACTGAAGATCAGTACATCATCTTTATGCCTAAGATTGAAGCAGCTATTGCCGCTTTAGCTCAGAGCTTATTAGACGGGCAGTGCTCATGTAGTATGGATGAGGCGCTTACCAAGAAGTTTGTCAAAGCCAAAGCCTTGCAGCAGTTGATTTATGCTAAGGTTTCTGATTTGGGAACTACGTACAATGCAACCAGCTTCCAAGAAGTAAACACTGATATCGGTGTATTAACTAACTTCTTGGCAGGCACAACCGATGTGTGCGGATGTTAAAGTACGGCGGTCAAGACAGCTGGACTTCAGTAAACACTGAAAGTGCAGTGCTGGCAGTAGTTAAGTTAGATCTTGACGAACCAGACTTTATGGTGGGGCTTTTGGCCGATCTCGAGGTGGCCAAGGGTAGCCTATCGGTTAAAACAAATATTCTTATCTCTCAAGATATCTACCAGCCTTAACGGTTTATGTCTTATATTAAAGTGAGCTCTACGCTCACATGTCATTAACTGATATCATCAAGCGATACGTCGCTGATTGGCCGGAGGAGAGTAATCGAAAACTGGCCAGCCTCATTCTCGAACAAGAGGATACTATAGAGGTAAAACACCGGACTTTGCGCCGGAAGATCTCGGAATACAAATCCGCAGTCACCAACCCAGAACACCGAATGCACCACCAGGTGACTCGGACTAACGCCAAGGGCAAACAGGAGTTAAGCTACCGAGGATCCAAAAGCATCAGTAGCCTAGAAGAAGCTCTAGAGTTCTTTGAAGTAAATACCGACGAATGGGAAGTCTTGAATTGGACTGCCAACAGTTGGGATGCTGGTACTGGTACCAACTACCAAGTCAAGCTTAAGCTATCTCCTAGGCAGAATCTATATGGCACAACGCTAGAGGTTCTCCAGGAAGCCTACCGTAAATCCATACAATCCTTCCAACCTAGAAAGGTCCAAGGGTCCGCAGGTACGGGGGTTTTAGTTCTGGCAGACTTTCATATAGGTGCCAAGGTCAAAGGCTTGCAATTGACTGACGACTTTAGCTACGAGGTTGTCGTAAGTCGGTTGGACCAAGCGGCTAGGCATATGAATCGCCTTCAGTATGAAAGCGTCGAGATCGTAATGCTCGGGGACTTCATCGAAAGCTTTACTGGTCTTAACCATCCTAACAGCTGGCAAGAACTCGAGTACGGCGGCCACGGATCGAACGTAGTAATCCTGGCGTATAAGATCGTAAGGGACTTTCTGGACAAGATCCACAACCTCTCTTCGGTTAGCATAGTGAGCGGAAACCATGACCGAACAAGCATCAAGACCGATCTCGATCCGAAAGGCGGGGTCGCGCAGTTGCTTTCCTTTATGCTGCAGGAGAGCAACCCGATGTTGAGTGTAGAGTGGAATGCGCTTCTTCTCTCGAAAGAGATCGACGGTATTCAATACATCATGACGCACAACCATCATGGTGTTGCGAAAAACGATATGGCTAAAGTCTTCTGGGAACATGGGGCTCAGGGGAAATACAATCTTTTACTCGGGGGACATTGGCACAGCCGACGAAGCCGAAAGGCATATCGGACAGAAGACTCGATCCACTGGGATCAAGCTAATTATAGAGCATTAGCAGTAGCGCCCCTGTTTACAGGAAACTTTTACAGCGAGTCAAATGGATGGAGCAGTACCAGCGGTATTACCATCATTGAGAACAACGGAGCTGGCAAACCAAATATTCACGATTACACTCTGATCTAATGGCTGCAGGTGTTTATAACATACAAGCGGAAAAAAGCAGTTTACTGCTCATCAACATCACTTATAAGGATGATGCAGATGCTGTAGTGGATCTTTCTAGTTGCACTCTGGCGTTAACTGTAAAAGACAATGCGTCGGACACAACTCCTGCTTTCACTCGTGACCTGGAGACGGACGCAAACAACGATCTAGCCAACGGGCTTTTCGTGATCCGTATTACGGCTTCAGAGATGGATACAAGCCTGGCATTTGACCAGGGGGTGTACTACATCGACAAGACGGACGGTGCCAATACCGTGCGCATCCTCGAAGGCAAGATTCAAATCGCAGACAACAGCTCGTACTGATGGCTCGCCTGGTAATCTCTCAAACAGCTCCGACAAGACACACGGTAGTGGTTAACCAAACGGTTAGCCCTATTACGCTTGAGATTACCGAACAGGTGTCTCATTACAGTGTGGTAGTCTCTCCTTTAACTGTAACTAATTATTATGAAGCTGGGGCAATATCTGGTTCATTATTAGGTGTAGCAGACGGAGTTTCGGACTTAGGGACGTTTACCGGTAATACCATTTCAGATAACCAATCGGTTAAAGGCGGTCTGCAAGATTTGGAAACGGCAGTTGAGGATAACGCCGTAGACATTGCTGCAGTCAGCAATGTGGCTAATGCCAACACCTCGGCAGCAAACACCAACGCCACAGACATAACCGCTTTAACCACTGATGTACAGGCAAACACTGCAGCCCTAACCGGAGTAGAGGCAAACGCTAAGGATGATCAGGATGCTTCAGAAGTTCCTGTTACAGCTACGCCAGCTAACTACACGGCAGGGTCAAGTGATGTGGAAGCACACTTGGCAGCCATCGACGCTGCATTAGCCAATGTTGGAGGTGGTCAGCTGCAAGCTTCGTTAGATCCAACAGAGACTCAGCTCTTCTTCACTGACCCTGGAACATATGCTGCAGGTACAGACATAGAAGACGTCTTACGGGATCTGTTGATTCACTTCCAGCCTCCGTCTGTTACCAACTTTGTTGCAAATGGATTGCCTAACTCTGCAATCGAGCACGGGGCTGCAGATACGCTTACTACGGCTAGTTGGGTTGTAACGAATTCAGGCAACGTAGATGGGACTGTAACGGCTACTCTAGAGTATCAAGACCCTTTAAATGTTCAAGATGAAAGCTGGACTGGAATAGCGCATACAGCGAGTCCGTACTCTATAAACAAAGATGTCATCTTTAATGTGGTGACAGGCAATGCAGGTCAAGGGTCTACTGTTCGAGGTCAAACCAATACGTACTTCTTGCGCTTTTCTGGGTTAAAGAATACTCAAGGAACAACTTTAAGTACTAGGACTGACTACCTCACGGTGTTGTACAGAACGTTTGTTCTGACCAGTCCTACAGCTATTGCAGCAGGCGCGGTAACTAACGCCACCGGCGAAGGGTTGATTACAGACTGTATTGCAGGCACCAATAACGCTACAGTAGCATACAATAACCTGCATGCAAACAGCTTACTCCAAACCACATTAACCTATCCCAGTACTACCCAATACTGGTATGTAGCGATGCCTCAGTGTCACTGGGAGTACGCGAACTACATTACCACTAACCAGGGCTTTGCTGGGTTTAACATCACCAATACGGTGGTAGACTGTGGTTCGTTTCTCTATCAGAATGCGAATTCACAAGACGTAGCAATGCAATTGCTTCGAGGTCCTAGCCTCGGTCAGATCGATAGCGGCAACTACATCAAGTTTGAGTACGACTCAAGTTCAGCTTTAAACTCAGTTTCCGCCCCTGCTGCAAGAACGGGGGGAGGTGGCGGAAGCAGTGCAAGCGGACTGTTGGTCGACTACCCTGGTGCAGCCGCTGCATACTCTACTCGCCAACTCATAAGTACTGCTACGAATGCTATGCGTGTTCGCAGGGTAAGTGACGATCAAGAAGCAGATATAGACTTTGATTCAAATGGCGATTTAAATACAGCAGCTATTGCTACTCACTGTGGTAGTTCAGAGGGATATGTCTCTAAGTGGTATGATCAAAGCGGTAACGGAAACGACGCGGAGCAAACCACTCACGGTAGTCAACCTCAGATATATGACGGCACTGCTGTCATTACTGACAACGGTAAGCCAGCGTTAAAATTTGATGCTGATTTATTGCTAGCAGCAGACAGCTCCACTCTGCAAATAACAGGCGATATGTTTGCTGCTGTCGTTAATACTGCAACGCAAGTTGTCTCGTTTTCGCTTCTTTTTGTAAAACGTACTAGCGACAGCGCTAGAGAGTATGAATTAAGGTATCAAACTGGTGTTAGCCTTTTGCGTTATCTAGACAGCTCGAATAATAAGACCTACAGTGTAGCAAATACAACAGGACAAAGACTATTTACATTCAATCGTGATGCAAACACAACAGCTGAAATTTTTGAAAATGGGAGTTCTGTTGGTAGCGAATCTTTAACAGGCACGCTGTCTTCTAGTTCTGCTCCGTTGGCGATTGGCGGTCGTGACCATGCCGGATTTTTTATGTATGGACAAATCCAGGAGCTGATATTGTGGCCAACCGACCAAGATGGCGGAGGCAACCGCAGCGGCATAGAGACGGACATAAACAACTACTTCCAAATCGGCAACTTCCCCAATCCTACGTCAGGACTTCTTTCCACGTACACAGGAGCAGCAGCTGCATACTCCGTGAGACAGCTTGCCAATACTGCTGCGCTCTCTATGCGTGTCCGTAGAGACAATGACGACGCAGAGCAAGACTTTGGGTTTGATGCTAACGGAGACCTAGACACAGCAGCTATCGCCACTTTCGTAGGTAGCGGAAATAACGGTTATGTATCCAAATGGTACGATCAAAGCGGCAACCAGAACGACGCCACGCAAAGCACAGGCGGCAGCCAACCGCAGATAGCTTCTTCAGGGGCTGTCATTACTGAGAACGGGAAGCCATCGTTACAAGGGGGGGCAATGTCAACTTCTGGATTAACTGTTACAAGCGCTGGATGGCAATTCATCCACGTGTTTACTACGTCTGGTCAAACCATTTGGATAGGTAGCAACTTCTCAAATCAACTCAGCGTTCAGTATGGCTCCAGTGGGGCAATGTCTTACCAAGGGGCTTTTACAGGATCACAGAGTATCAATGGAACCTTCACCCCTAGTCAACAAAACATTGTAAGCGTAGGCGACGATGGCAGCAAAACCGTTGCTAGTTTTAACGGCTCCGTTGCTTCAGATTCCACGGGTTACCCGTCGGCAAATCTACCGCAAAGTATACATCGTTTATTTAATGGTACTTACGGCCAAAATCTAAGCGCCAACTATCGTGTGCAGGAGATTCTACTTTGGAATTCTGACCAGTTTAGCAACCGCAGCGGCATAGAGGGGAACGTCAACGCCCACTTCCAAATCGGCAACTTCGGTACTCCTACATCAGGACTTCTTGCTACCTACACAGGGGCAGCCGCCGCCTACTCAGTGAGGCAACTCTCTGACATTGCTATTAAGTGTATGCGTGTTAGAAGGGACAACGATGATGCAGAGCAAGACTTTGGTTTTGACACTAACGGAGATTTAAATACTGCAGCCATCGCCACTTTCGTAGGCAGCGGGAACAATGGCTATGTATCCAAATGGTACGATCAAAGCGGCAACCAGAACGACGCCACGCAAAGCACAGGCCTCAATCAACCGCAGATATATGACGGCTCTGCTGTCATTACTGAGAACGGAAAGCCAGCGTTAGACTTTGATGGTACGGACGACTTTTTGACATCTTCAGGTTTTGGAACTACTGCCACTCGATATATCACTCACGTTGCAAACGTTATTGGAGGAGGCATTGGCTATGAAAACGTTTGGATGTTTATGCAGCAAATATACCCTGCGATTCTTGGTGATTTTCTACAGTATTACACACCAACACCATCTTCAGGAAGCACCTTCAATAGCCCTGTGAACTCACGCGACATTTCTGGTTCTAGTGCTATTAATCAACAAAGACTTGGCACGTTTGTCTGTTTGCCTAGCTCCATGCAGTTTTTTATTGATGGCACAAGCGAGGGCAGTTCAACAGGTTCTATAACATCTCTAGAAGATGAATTAGGTCTTGGAAAGTTTGGAAGCAACCTAGCCTTGATGAAGTTTCAAGAGCTTATTGTTTGGAACGCTGACCAAACCACCAACCGCAGCGGCATAGAGACGGACATCAACAACTACTACAGCATCTACTAATGCCCACAGTATACCTCAATTTTAATTTTTTCTAAATGGCTACCATTTATCTACCCGTCGAAGCTCGTGACGGTCTTACAAGTGAAGAACGAGCTAATGCTATCAACGCTGAAGTCTGGAGTCTGCGTAGACCCGATTCAGTAAAACAGGCAGGGGATGTAACCAAGTACTACTACGGTACCATTACCCATCCTGAAACTGGGCAAGTCGCTATTGTGGGCGATGGCGAAGAGCAAATCAAGATCCACGAGGCAGTGGACATGACTGAAATGATTAAGCTTATGCCTGAAGTACCAGAAGCGGAACAACAGCAGTTGGTGGCTTACATCGATGCTAACCGTGGTGCTACTCTACCATTTTCCACGTTTGTGCCTAGCTCATCTCCTCAATTAACCTATGAAGAGGCAGATGCCGCTGGATGGTTCCAGGCAGAGGGTGAGATTTTTGATGAAGCGGAAGTCGTTGAGTAATCCTTAAAACTCTAGAGTATGAGCAATAGTGATCACGTATTTGTTGGGTTGCCTGCGTTAATCAAAAACAGCGCAGCCAGTGATCCTATTGTCAGTGCCGGAGACAATCACATCAGCGGTATTGGGTTCTTTGATTCCATTAGCGGCGGTACTACATCGCGCGATGACCTGGGACAGAACTTTCGGAATACGGCTTTTCTAGCGGTAGTCAACACTACGCTGTACTTGTACCGAGGGGCAGATGTAGAAAACAACACTTGGACAACTGCAGGCAGTTGGGCAGAGCTTACAATCAGTGATCTTACAACTGCCTTAAATGATATTGCAGCGAACACTACTGCTATTACAGCCAATGACGGGGACATTGCAACGAACGTAGCAAACATTGCTAGTAGCCTGGCTGCTATTCAGGCTAATGACGGAGAGATCGCTACGTTGCAAACAAACCTGGCGACAGAAATTGCAACCACTGATGCAGACGTCACAAGTCTTCAAGGTCAGATTACTTCTAATGATACTGAACTTGCAAGCCACTTAACTCAAATCCAATCCAACGATACGGATATAGCAGCCAATGTCACTGACATTACGAATCTGCAAACTGAGTTAGACGATACGCAAACGGGGGCTGGTTTAGGTGCTAATGGGGCATACACTGCTAACGCAGCGTCTAGCTATTTGACGGCTGCGGTAAGCTTGCAAGACGCCGACAACAAGTTGGATACACAGCTTAACACGAACACAAGCGCTATTGCTACCAACGCTTCTGGAATAACCACCAATGCCTCTGGCATCGCTACCAACTTAAGCTCTATTCAAAGCTTGCAAAGCGGTGGAGGCGGAGGAAGTAGCACACAACGCACGTTTACACTGCCCACAGGCAATAATGATTATTGTGGAGACGTAGTGACGTTTGGATCTACTTCAGGAAACGTGTACTACCCAGGTGCCATGTACTATTGGAGTGGGGGTGCTTGGGTTCGAACACTTGCCAATTCTACTACATCATCGACATTAATGTTGGGCATAGCGTTAGAGCAAACCACAACTAAAATGCTGATCTATGGAACGTACAAGTCAAGTACTTACGGTACGTCCTATACGTCTGGTAGGACTTTGTATGTCGCGGTCGATCCTACTAATGGGCTAGGTAAGTTCATGGACAGCATACCATCGAATATCGCCACTGGCTCTGTAATCAGAACAGTGGGTTACATGGTTAATGGAATCAATGGTCAGATTTTATTTGACCCATCTCCAGACTACATCACAGTCAGCTGATGAGTACGGCAACAGTTAACGGTATCGCTATGGCAGACATTGCAACAATCAACGGTCAAACAATAGCAGCGGGGGCAGGATCTTATGATCCTGTAGCTGGTACAGGTACATACACAGAAACTGTGCCTACCTCAGGGTTGTTAAAGATTGGAGGGGTTAGTAGAGGAACTGCGCCTACTTCTAATGACTCTCTAGGGTCTTTTGATTATGGTGCAAAAACCGTGGTAAACATATCGTCTGATGCAGACGGGCGTTATCAAGTTGTGGCAGAGTCCAAAAGTGATTTTGTCAAACTCACATATGGGCGATACTCTGCCTTTGGCATTACAGCCAGTGGGCAACTTTGGGAGCTAGGTAATACTTCAACCTACCTCCATGGTTCAGCAACAAGCACTTGGCAACAGGTAACGGGCGTTGGTCATTCTGACACTACTTGGGAAGATGTTTCATCCTCATATGATGGCGCTCTAGCTCTAAATAGGGGAGAGATGTTTCACATAGGCCAGAACAGTTATGGGCAATCAGGTAACGGAAGCACGTCCAGTCAGTACAATTCTTTTGCTCAAGTAGGCACAGACAATGATTGGATAGCAGTCTACAGGGGTAGAAATTGGTCTTTAGCGCTTAAGACAATAAGTAAAGTCGCCTACGTTGCGGGTAGGAATTACTTGTATCAAACTGGTTTAAACACAAACAGTGGAAATACAACGAGTTGGACTGCCATCAATAGCGACAACTTCACAAACGCAAATGTGGAACACGTGTCGTTAAATGCTGATGGCGGTATTCTTATACTCAGCAATGGTGAGTGTTATGGCTGGGGAGCTGAAGACTCTAACGAAAGATTTGCCTTAAACAACTCTGCCGACGTAACGAAGCCAACAGCTATAGGTACTGTAGGAGGAACCGTAAAAAAAGATTGGCTAAAAGGAGCTTTGGCTGGAGGGTCGTGTATGTTGATCAACTCTAGTAAAGAGTTGTTTTTCGCAGGTGAGGGAAGTAGGTATCACAGGGGAGATGGCACAAACAGTGACGAAAAAAACGGCAACTTTGTACAGATAGGTACTGACACTGATTATGAGGCGGTCAGCTTTGGTGGGGGGATGAACTCATCTACGCAGTTTGCTTGTGTTGTTCAAAAAGGCAATAAGCTGTATTACTCTGGACAGAATAAATACGGCAAC
>MDTC01067142.1_pt1 | contig 10201 bp, 8 predicted proteins | sample 811181 | NCBI WGS metagenome assembly MDTC01 (sample SAMN05326644, study PRJNA326480) | marine metagenome | isolation source: seawater | place: Pacific Ocean: North | collected 2011
AACTGTATACCTTAAAAAAAATATATTAATTAACACAATAAAAATATTTATTAACAGGTTAATATTCTCTCAAGATATTGAATTTATTACAATTTTTTACCATATATACAGAAAAATGGCTTAATAATAATAAATAATATATAAAATATGAAATTAATAATTACAAAAGAAAACTTAATAAAAGCATTACAAAAAATAATTGGTGTTGTAGAAAAAAGGCAAACTATGCCAATTCTTAGTCATATTTTGATTAGGAAAAACGAAGACTCTTGTGAAGTTGTTGCTTCAGACCTAGAGGTTCAATTAACATCAGATTTGTCTCTTGAGGATGGTTCAAATTTGGCTGAAGATTTAACAATTCCAGGAAGAAAATTATTTGATATTGGTAAAGGCTTACCAGATGACGCCGTTCTTGAGATAGAGAAGGAAGATGAAGGTAAGTTGAAAATAAAATCCAAAAAAAGCAAGTTTATTCTCTCTGCCCTTGATGCGAAAACTTTCCCACTGATGGAGCCAGAAGAAGAAAATAGCGTAAATTTTTCATTAAAAGCAAATGATTTTAAAGATATAGTTCAAAAGACTTCTTTTGCAATGGCTCAACAAGATGTCAGATATTATTTAAACGGTTTATACATGTTTATGACAAACGAAGATGTTTTTGGTGTTGCAACTGATGGACATAGGCTCGCAAAAGCTGGCGTATCAGCGCAGCTTGGTTTGGAAGATAATGTGAGCGCAATAATTCCGAGAAAAGGCGTAATTGAAATCGACAAGCAGCTTGAAGAAGCTGGGGAGGAACTTAAGGTAGCAATTTCTAAAAATCATCTGCAAGTTATTAGCAAGAGCTCTTCTGCCATATCTAAGCTTATTGACGGCAAGTTTCCAGATTATGAAAAAGTTATTCCTGCTGACGCAGACAAACACGTGATGGTGGATTGCAAATCATTTAAAGAAGCCCTTATACGGGTTTCTATTTTATCAAACGATAGATTTAGGGGAGTTAGATTAAGCTTTGAAGAAAACGAAATAAAAGTTAGTGCTAACAATCCCGAAAAAGAAGAAGCCACAGACGATATAAAAGCAGAATATAGCGGAGAACCTATAGAGGTAGGGTTTAACGTAAACTATTTAATAGATGTTTTAAATGTTATAAAAACCAAAAAAGTTCAAATCAGCCTTAAAGATGCAAATAGTAGCGCGCTTCTCTCTCCAGAAAATGATGGCTCCTCAAGCTATGTTGTTATGCCATTGAGACTATAAGAAATGTTCTTAAACAGGCTTTCTTTAAGAAAAATTAGAAATATAAGAGAAGCAAATTTAACGTTAAACCAAAAAACAAATGTCATTATTGGCGAGAATGCTGCCGGGAAAACATCGGTTTTAGAATCATTAGACATACTTTCTCGCGGTAGAAGCTTTAGAACAAATAAATTTGAAAGCTTAGTTAGTAGCGGAGAAAAGAGTTTTTACATTGGAGCAACAATTGGGGGAAGCGGGAAAAAGCTTGAAATTCATAAAGAGAAAAACAAAACAAGAGTTTTGATAAATGATAAAGAAGAAAAAAAACAATCTCTTTTGGCGCAAGAACTTGCGATATTGAGCATTCACCCTAACAGCCATAATTTAATCGAAGGGCCGCCTTCTGAAAGAAGGGCTTTCTTGGACTGGGGATTGTTTCACGTGGAACAAAACTTTAAAGCAGAGTGGGCAAACTATACAAAGCTTCTTAAACAGAGAAATGAGGCGTTGAAAACAAGATCATTAAAAGAAGATATTTGGCTGGAGAAGCTTGGCGAAACTGGCGAAAAGATTACAAAAATGAGGGCTAATCATATGGCTAATCTAAATAAACACTTTGATGAAAATAAAGGATACATCTTGCCAAATTTAGAGTTATCTTTCTCCTATGAAAAAGGCTGGGAGGGAAATGACTCTCTTTTTGATTCTTTGTCTGCTAAAAAGATGATCGATCAAGAAAGAGGGTATACAAGCGTAGGCCCTCAAAACGCAAATATATTAATAAGTTTAAATGGTCGCGAAGCTCAAAAAATATGTTCACGCGGGCAGCAAAAGCTTATTGCTAATATTATGTTATTATCACAATCGAAAGAATTCTATGAAAAAAGAGAATTTCCAAGCATAATACTAGTTGACGACTTGTCAGCAGAGCTTACCTTGGACATGCAAGAAAGAATTCTTGAAAGGCTATTTGAGACAAATTCTCAAATTTTCTTAACAGCTTTAAATGATTCGGTTTTAGCTGACATTTTATGTGAAATGGACGCAAATGTGTTTCACGTGGAACATGGAGAGATAACACAATGACAAATACACCTAAATACGATTCTTCAAATATCAAGGTCTTGAAAGGTTTAGAGGCTGTCAGAAAAAGGCCTGGCATGTATATAGGGGATACAGATGATGGCACTGGCCTTCATCATATGGTTTTTGAAGTAGTTGATAATTCAATTGACGAAGCCTTAGCTGGGCATTGTAGTGAAATCAGCGTAGAGATTAATGTAGATAATTCAATTACAGTTTCGGACAACGGACGAGGTATTCCCGTGGACCTCCATCCTGAAGAAAAAAAACCTGCGGCAGAAGTTATAATGACTGTATTACATGCTGGGGGTAAATTTGACGACAATTCTTATAAGGTCTCCGGAGGACTTCACGGCGTTGGTGTTTCTGTTGTAAATGCTTTGTCCGAAAAGTTGGAGCTAGAGATTTGCAGAGATGGTAATATTCATAACCAAAGTTACTCTATGGGAGAGCCTCAAACAAAACTCCTAAAAGGTAGCAAAACTAAAGAGACAGGCACCAAAGTTACTTTCATGCCAAGCAAAGAAATTTTTACGGATACAGAATTCCATTTTAATATTCTTGCAAAGAGGCTAAGAGAGCTCTCTTTCCTGAATTCAGGAATCAAGATACTTTTATCTGACCACCGCACAGATACAGCAGAAGAGTTTCATTATGCTGGCGGCATAAAGGCATTTGTAGAAAATTTAAACGAAAAAAGAGAAAAAATTAACAACAATATTATTTATTTTTCTTCTACGAAAGATGAGGTCAGTGTGGAAATAGCAGTACAATGGACAGGTTCTTATAGCGAAAACATTTATTGTTATACTAACAATATACCACAGTCTGATGGGGGAACTCATATTGCCGGTTTCAGAGGAGCTCTGACAAGGGCAATGAATTATTACATCGAACAAGATCCTTCATCAAAGAAGAACAAAGTAGCTATAAACGGGGAAGATGCTCGAGAAGGAATAACCGCGATCATTTCGATAAAAATGCCAGATCCTAAATTTTCTTCGCAAACAAAAGCAAAATTAGTTTCATCAGAAGTAAAAGGCATAGTAGAGTCAATAGCTTCAGAAAGTATGAAACGTTTTCTTGAAGAAAATCCAAAAGATGCAAAACAAATTTTGGCCAAAGCCAGCGAAGCTGCTAGAGCAAGAGAGGCAGCCAAAAAAGCAAGAGAAATGACAAGAAGAAAAAAAGCTATGGATGTTGCAGGTCTCCCTGGAAAGCTTGCTGATTGTCAGGAAAAGGATCCGGCTCTTTCAGAAATTTTTTTGGTAGAGGGAGATTCAGCTGGGGGTTCTGCAAAGCAGGGAAGAGACAGAAGGACACAGGCAATACTTCCCTTGAAGGGCAAAATCCTAAACGTTCAAAAACAACGGTCTGACAAAGTTTATGCGTCAGACGAGATTGCGACCTTAGCAACAGCACTTGGCTGCGGCTTTAGCGATAAAGAAATGACAGAAGAAAATTATGCTTCATTGAGATATCATAAAGTTATTATTATGACAGATGCTGATGTTGACGGAGCCCACATTAGAACTCTCTTGCTAACTTTCTTTCACAACAAAATGAACAAACTCATTGAGAAGGGGAATATCTATATTGCGCAACCGCCACTATATAAAATTAAGAAAGGTAAAAGTGAAAAATATATAAAAGATGACAATGAATTATTATCTTATATTACAAAGGATTGTTTAGACGGCATTGATATATATTCATCTAGTAAATCAAAAAAACCTATAGAAATCAATAGTTTAAAAACTTTAATTAAGCACTGTCAGAAAGCGGATCAAGCGAAATCAAATATTTTGAGAAACTATGGCAAGCATTTTATGGGCTTGCTCGAAGCCAAAGAAATTCCTGCGTTTGGAAGCGATAGCAAAAATATAAAAAAATGGATAAAATCATTAAATCCCGAAGATTATTCGTTAGATGTTCAAGAGAACGAATCTTTTGACATCGTATATGATGAAGCAGGCTTGAAAAAGAAAATTAACATTAACTTTAGCGCTTTTGCTTCTAGAGACTATAAAAATTATTATGAATATTTCTTAGCTTCAAAAGAGCTTTTAAAAGAAGACGCATATTTAGTAAAGCAAGACAAGACAATTAAAATTTCAAACTTTCTTGACACTTTTGCGTGGATTATAAGCGAAGCAAAAAAAGGTTATTCTATTCAAAGATACAAAGGTTTAGGAGAAATGAACCCTGAGCAATTATGGGAAACAACAATGGACCCTGAAAATAGAACGCTCATACAAATCGAAGAGAAAGATAAAGCAATGGCAATAAAAACATTTGATGATTTAATGGGAGATAATGTTGCTCCAAGAAAGACATTCATAGAAGAGAATGCTCATTTTGCAGTAAATATAGATATATAGAATTTGAGAAATAAGGACATTTAAGCGAACTAAATGGAAAAAAATACATTATTAAAAACTTCAGTATTGCCAGTATTTTCAAAGATGAAAAAAGAAGATATGTTTCCGGCAATAAAATATTTAATCGAAGAAAATAAATCTATAATAGGAAAAATAGAAAACTTAAAAGTTCCGACTTGGAATAATCTTGTTTATAAATTAGAAGAATCTGACGACAAAATCTCAAAAGCATGGGCTCCAATAAGACACCTTAATTCAGTAATGAATGACAAGGAAATTAGAGCTCAGTACGAAAAAAGCTTAAACTTGCTTACATCCCATTATGGTAAAATTGGTCAAAATAAAAAATTATTTAGCCAATATGAAAAGTTGTACAAACAAAGTAGAGAAAATCTGACCCAAAGCCAGAATAAACTCCTCGAAAATGTATTGCGAGATTTTAGACTATCAGGCGTACATCTAGATGCAAAAAAAAGAAAGTTATTTAGAAACTGTCAAGAAAAACTGGCAAAGTTAGAATCTAAGTTTGAGCAAAATATCTTAGATTCTTCCAATTCGTGGACAAAAAATTTTAAAACAATCAAGGCTCTTAAGGGTATGCCACAAAGCTCTTTAGAAATTGCAGAAGAAACTGCAGCAAAAAGAAATGAATCTGGATTCACCTTAACATTAGATCAGCCTTGTTACATGGCTGTAATGACCTTCGCCGAGAATCAATCTTTAAGAAAAAGAATGTATTTGGCCTATGCAAGTAGAGCCTCTAAAAAGTTTCCAGTAAGTGGCAAGTGGGACAACACAAAAATAATCGAGGATATACTAATATTGCGGCAAGATATGTCGCAAATTTTAGGCTATAAAAACTATGCTGAATATTCTCTTGAAACAAAAATGGCAAAAAGCACAAATGAAGTAATAGATTTTTTAGAAAGTTTAAAAATTAAAGCTATAAGTAAGTCTAAAAAAGAAATAAGCGTGCTCAAAAAGTTTGCAAAAAAACATCTTAATTTAAAAACTATTAGCCCTTGGGATATTGCATACGTAGCGGAAAAATATAAAGAAGAAAACTTTGGGATATCTCAAGAAGAACTTAAACAATATTTCCCTGTTGAGAATGTTATTAAAGGTTTATTTAAGTTGGTGAAATCATTATACGGCATAGAAGTTAAATTAAAAAAAACAAAAGAAGTATGGCATGAGGATGTTCGTTTATATGAGATATTTGATAAAAACAAAAAACTTCGTGGGAAATTTTACTTTGATCTTTACGCTAGACAAAACAAACGCGGCGGAGCATGGATGGACGAATGCATACAAAGAAGAAAAAAGTTAAGTGGTTCAATCCAGTCTCCCGTCGCTTTTATTACATGTAACTCAAGTCCGCCTACAAAAACAAGCCCCGCTTTTTTTACACACTATGATGTTGAAACTCTTTTTCATGAGTTTGGCCATGGCCTTCAGCATATGCTGACCACTGTAAACTATGCAGGAATATCCGGAATATCAGGTGTTGAATGGGATGCTGTAGAATTACCAAGTCAATTTATGGAAAATTGGTGTTGGGAAAAAGATGTCTTGGATACCTTTGCGTTTCACTATAAGACAAAAAAGAAACTGCCAAATAGTCTTTTTAAGAAGCTCCTGGCTACAAAAAATTACAATACTGGCCTAGCTTTATTGAGGCAAATTGAATTTTCGTTATTTGATTTTTTACTTCATATGAATGATAAGAACAAAAAAACCAAACTCGCAGAAAATATATTAAGTGACGTAAGAAAAAGAACCTCATTAATTCCTGTTCATAAGAATAATAAATTCGAAAATAGTTTCGCGCATATATTTTCCGGCGGTTATGCTGCTGGATATTATAGTTATAAGTGGGCAGAGGTACTATCAGCTGATGCTTTTATGGCCTTTAAAGAAAAAAAATTAGTTGATAGAAAAGTTGGGACTAGTTTTATGAAAAAGATTCTTGAAACCGGAGGCTCTAAACCTGCCCTTGATCTCTTCGTAGATTTTCGAGGAAGAGAGCCTAAAATTCAGCCTTTATTAAGCAGTTTGGGCTTGAAATGAAGATCGCCTCTTGGAATGTAAATTCTCTAAGAGTAAGATTGCCACAGGTTTTAGAGTGGTTAAAAGTTAATGATATTGATGTGTTAGCAATTCAAGAAACAAAAGTTGAGGACTCGTCTTTTCCAATCGACGACATAACTGATGCTGGCTATTATTGTGATTTTATAGGGCAAAAAACTTATAACGGCGTAACTACAATTAGTAAAAATCCTCCAAAAGAATCTGTAAAGTTAATTAATGATAAAGAGCAAGACCAAAAAAGGTTTTTGTTAACAAGATATGGAAAAGATTTAACAGTATTAAATTTATATGTTGTGAATGGACACGAAGTTGGCTCAGAAAAATATAAATATAAATTATCATGGTTAAAAGAAATAGCAAAACATGTGAAGAAAGACTTAGTTAAAACAAAATATTATGCAATAGTCGGAGATTTTAATATAGCCCCTGAAAATCAAGATGTTTATGATCCTGATGCCTGGGAAGAAAAAATATTATGTAGCAAAAAAGAGAGACTTGCGCTTAAAAATATTTTGAAATTAGGATTTTCAGACACCTTCAGACTGTTTCCTCAAAAAAAGGATCTTTATAGTTGGTGGGATTATAGAACTGGAGCTTTTAGAAGAAACAGAGGGTTAAGAATAGATTTGGTTTTAACAAACGACGCCCTATCAAAAAAATGCATAAGTAGTTATATCGACACAAATCCAAGAAAAAATGAAAGACCATCGGACCATGCTCCCGTGATTTCTACTTTTGATATTTGAAATTAGATCAAGTCAAAGAATAATGATAGTATTGATCTAAGCTAACAATTTGGAATTTTTATATGAGATCAATATTAGTTTTAAATTCAAAAGGTGGCTCTGGCAAAACAACAATTGCCACAAACTTAGCAAGTTTTTATGCATCCATAGGCAAACAAGTTGCTTTGGTCGACTTGGACAGCCAAGAAAGCTCAATTAGCTGGCTTAAAGCTCGTTCCTCAGCAAAACCTCCAATAACAGGCATAAAAGGTTATGGGGTAAAAGTAAAAAGAGGCGTCGATTACAAAATAATCGATGCTCCTGCTGGTCTTCAGGGAGCAGCTTTAACCAAAGTTCTTAATATGGCCGAAAGCGTTATAATTCCTGTTTTACCGTCGCCGATTGATATGCGAGCTGCTGGTGAATTTATTAAAAATATAAAAAAACACTCACGAGTAGTAAAGAAAAAGTCAAAAATTGCTCTGGTTGCAAATAGGGGAAGAGATTACACAAATATTTATTGGGAACTAGATGATTTTTTAGAAGGACAGAAAATTCCATTTCTTACAATGGTAAGAGACAGTCAAAATTATATTAGAGGAGCAGAAAAAGGTTTGGGTATATATGAAATGGGCCCAGCAATGACAGAAGTAGATAGAACTTATTTTGACCCTATAATAGACTGGCTTAATAGTAAAAGAAGCAGGTAGCTATTTAACGAGAGTTCATGCTTGCATGTTTTTCTATAACCATCTTTGACAGTTCTTTAGCTTTTCTTGTTTTCTTAACTGCCCAAATTTTCTCTCTAGCCATTTTTGCAGCCGCTTGATTTTCTACAATTGGCTTTGGATATTTATTAAATTGGCTCAAGTCCAGCCCTGCTTTTTCGATAGGTGAAATCTTCCAAGGCTCGTGAACCAATTCTTTTGGTAATTGTCTTAATTCAGGCACCCATTTTTTAATAAATTTCCCTTCTGGATCTTGGTCAAAAGACTGTTTGATGGGATTATAAATTCTAATGGTATTAATTCCCGTTGTTCCGGATTGCATTTGGAACTGTGAGTAATGAATACCTGGCTCATAATCTGTGAACAACTTTGCGAGATGTTTGCTGGTAACTCTCCAATCAAGCCACAATTGATATGATGCAAAAGAAACAAGCATTGCCCTCATCCTAAAATTTATCCAGCCGCGATTTTTTAAGTATCTCATGCAAGCATCAAAAAAAGGAAAACCCGTCTGTCCATTTTTCCAAGCCTCTATTTTTCTTTGGTCATAGTTATACTGTAAAATATCGTAAGCTCTATTCATATTTTGTTTTTCAATATCTGGCTCGTCGTAAATTTTCTGAATAAAATGGCAATGCCATGCAAGCCTACTTTTAAAAGATTTAAAAGACTTTCTGTTTTCAATACTTAAATTTCCTTTTAGAATCTTTTCTAAATGAAAATTTATTTCCCGGAGAGATATCGCGCCATAAGCAATGTGTGGACTTAGGCGGGAGCAAGATATTTGTCCAGTTATAGGTGATGACATTTCTGATTGGTAATTTTCAGAGCGCCTTGAGAGAAAGCTTTCTAATAATGAAACTGCCCTTTTTCTGCCACCGTTTTGAATAAAATTTGTACTTAATTCGTTTGTTATAACCCGAGAATAATCATGGTTTTCAGGAGCGATAAAGCTACAATTTATTAAAATATCTTGAGGATTTGTACTTATAAACTTATTCCAATGACTTGCCCATTGAGACCTTTTTCTCTTTTGAACTTGAATACCAAATTGGTCGTGCTGTCTCCAAACGATATTTTTACATTGAAATAATTCATTGCAATTTCTATCTAATTTTCTTAAGAAATCATTCTTTATTACCCTTGTTGAATACACCTCGTTTATTTTGTATTTATCAATTAAAGCTTTTAGTATTTCTTCAGTATCACCGTAAAATTTATGCAGGAATATTTGGTAATGTGCAAGATCATGCTCTAAGTCTTTTAATGAATCTTCCAAAAATTTAAGATGAAAATTACTTGATGTTGAGAGCTTCCAAAATTTTTCATCAAAAATAAAAATGGGCACAACCACTCCGCTTTTACAAGCATTTATAAATGCTTGATTATCATAAATTCTCAAATCGTATCTAAACCAGATAATTTTTTTCATAAACTTTTTTAAATTATTAGATATGAATAATAAGTTATAGAATTTTAAATAAATTTAAACTTTGCAAAATATTAAAAACCAAGCTCATATGAGATGAAAAAATTTTCCATATCAGAATCATGTTACGCTGACTTTTGCTTTATTATCATTCGCTGCAAGAATTTTCATCACACTTTACGATAAAGCGTTTTGATTTTTTAACACAAGTTACTTCATAAACTTTATAGTCAGTACTTTCGGTTTCGATAATCTTTGCGCTTGACCCGCTTACACAGCCTTTGCGTTCAAGTAAGTTTTGAATGCCATTTTTGTTAGATTTTGTAACTTTTTTCTTTTCTTCTTGGTATTCTTTCGTTCCTTCTTTAAGCCAATCTTTTATACTATCAGTTTTCGAACAACCACTTAATGATACTCCAATAGATAAGGTTAAAAGCAAAGTAAAGAAGTTTCTCATTGAAGAACCTCGCAACCATCAGGTGTACAATCAAAAATTAATCTTTTTACTTCTTTAATGCAATTAAC
>MDTC01078150.1_pt1 | contig 10201 bp, 9 predicted proteins | sample 811181 | NCBI WGS metagenome assembly MDTC01 (sample SAMN05326644, study PRJNA326480) | marine metagenome | isolation source: seawater | place: Pacific Ocean: North | collected 2011
AATTTTAATTATGACTTCGTTTTTTTTTGCCATGCCAAGGTCTTCCCGAGCGATTTTTTCTATTTGAAAATCTTCCGACTTATAAGAATGTATTGCCTCTACCAGCACCTGGTTTTCATTTTCCAAACGACTAATGCTGATTTTAATATCATCTAATTTACGGTTTAAGTCCGTGGTTCTTAATATTCCCTTATTATTAAAGACAGCAAAAGAAAAAAGGGAAACAAATACCGCTAAGCAAACGGCTAATATAACTTTATTCACGGTCAACAAATTTTTACTCCTCCTGTAAAAGATTATAAAAAATTTCTTTCCCTTTGTAAACGGATGAATTTCCCAATTCTTCTTCAATTCTTATCAGCTGGTTGTATTTTGCCACGCGATCAGTTCTTGACATGGAACCGGTTTTTATTTGTCCAGCGTTCAGGGCGACAGATAGATCCGCAATGGTGGAGTCTTCGGTCTCACCGGAACGGTGCGATACTATAACCGTGTAATCTGCCATCTTTGCCATTTTTACCGCATCAAACGTTTCTGTCAGCGTCCCAATCTGGTTAAGTTTTATTAAAACAGAGTTTGCTATTTTTTGTTCAATTCCTTTTTTTATAATCTTTGTATTCGTTACAAAAATATCGTCTCCCACCACCTGGACTTTTCTGCCAAGACGATTTGTCAGCTCTTTCCAGCCCTCCCAGTCATCTTCTGCCAGGGGATCTTCTATGGACAGAATCGGGTACTGCCTGACCCAGTCCTCATAAAACGCAATCATTTCCTGAGAAGATTTGTTGGGTGAGGATTCGGCAGACAATATATATTTCCCATCTTTATAAAATTCACTTGCAGCGAGGTCTAATGCTACAAAAACATCCTGTCCCGCTGAATAACCGGCCTGTTCAACAGCCTCAAGAATAACTTCCACAGCTTCGACATTTGATTTTAAGTTAGGTGCGAATCCACCCTCATCACCAACTGCTGTATTGTATCCCTTTTTATTTAACACTTTTTTTAAGGCATGGAATATCTCCGATCCTGTTCGAATGGCTGATTTTATATTTTTGGATCCTACAGGCATAATCATAAATTCCTGAATATCCACATTGTTGTCGGCATGACTTCCGCCATTAATTATATTAATCATCGGAACAGGTAATTCTTTTGCGTTATCTCCTCCAATATATTGATACAGAGGCTTATCACAATCTATGGCGACTGCTTTTGCGGCTGCTAAAGACACGCCTAAAATAGCATTAGCACCTAATTTGGATTTGTTCTCAGTACCATCTAAGTCAATCATTAATTGATCAATTAAGGTTTGATCAGAGGCATCCTGCCCAACAAGTTCAGCCGCAATAATATTATTTATATGATCTACCGCTTTTCTGACACCTTTGCCGTTAAAATATTTGTTATCCTGATCACGCAATTCTAATGCTTCCCGTGACCCGGTTGATGCGCCGGATGGCACAGACGCCCTGCCTAAAGCACCGCTTTCCAGAGTCATATCCACCTCTACAGTGGGATTGCCTCTGGAATCAATTATTTCTCTCCCGTAAATTCTTATTATTTTGCTCATAAGTTTAGTGGGATGCAGATTTTAGCTGCAGATATTCTTCCATAGAAGAATATCTGCGGAGACATGAATTCACAGATAAACGCAGACAAGTACTCGTTCGCAATCTGGAGATTGGGAACGAGAAGAATCCAGTCTATCCTTTTATCATGTCTAAAAACCCTAAATTTGTTTAAATGATGCTCGCGCTGCATCAAGAGTTTTATCTATATCTTCTCGCGTATGTGCTGAAGATATAAAACCGGCTTCAAACTGGGATGGGGCAAGATAGATACCGTTATTCAGCATATTTTGAAAATATTTTGTAAACATGGTGAGATTCGACTTTTTTGCATCTTCGTAGTTTTTGACCTGATTGTCTGTAAAGAACGAAGAAAACATCGAACCTACTCTTGTAAAATAGACAGGAAGCCCTTTTTCTTCAGCAAGAGATTTCAATTCGGAACAAAGATACTCAGCTTTTTGATCGAGGTCTTCATAAAATCCGTTTCTCGAAATAAGGTTTAGAGTCGCTATGCCTGCTGTCATGGCTAATGGATTTCCTGACAATGTCCCTGCCTGATATACAGGCCCTAACGGAGCAATGTGGTTCATTACTTCCTTCTTACCACCATAGGCCCCAACCGGAAGGCCTCCTCCAATAATTTTTCCCAGGCAAGTCAAATCCGGAGTAATCTGGTAAAATTCCTGTGCTCCGCCAAAGGCCACTCGGAAACCAGTCATAACTTCATCAAATATTAAAATCGATTTGTATTGTTCTGTAATTTTTTTTAAACCTTCAAGAAATCCTTTTTCAGGAGGGATGACACCCATATTGCCGGCAATCGGCTCCAGGATAATGCAGGCAATCTGATCCCCTTCTTTTTGAAAACATTCTTTCACCTTCTCAATATCATTAAAAGGTAGTGTAATTGTCAGCTTGGCCAGATCTTCAGTAATACCGGGACTGTCCGGGATTCCAAGTGTAGAAGCTCCTGATCCAGCCTTAACCAGCAAAGAATCGACATGCCCATGGTAACATCCTTCAAATTTGATTATCTTTTTCCTACCGGTATATCCACGAGCTAACCTGATAGCGCTCATGGATGCTTCTGTCCCTGAATTTACCATCCTTACAATTTCAATAGAGGGAACCGCCTGAATAACCAGTTTAGCCAATTGTGTTTCTATTTCAGTTGGCGCACCATAGCTGGTGCCGTTTGATAACGCGTTTTCAAGAGCTACAACTACATCAGGGTGCGTATGTCCAAGTATAAGAGGCCCCCATGACCCAACATAATCTATATACTCATTGTCATCCGCATCAGTGATCTTTGAGCCTAAAGCCTTTTTAATAAAAAGCGGAGACATATCAACTGATTTAAATGCCCTGACAGGGCTGTTTACCCCTCCGGGAATAAATTTTTGTGCTTCACAAAATAACGTTTCTGATTTTGTGATCATTTAATGTACTTTCCTATAATAGGTTTTAAATTTTTTTTAATCTCATCCGGAATAATATTCGGGTCTGTCATAACAGCATTTTTCAACATATTTACACACGTGCATATTCTTTTTTCAGGTAGCATGGCAACACTTTCAGCTATAATTTCCCGTGCCATTTGAACATTTTTTTTAATTACCTCTATTACCGATTCAGCGGTTACACTCTCCTCTTCTTCGTACCAGCAATCATAGTCTGTTGAAAGTGCTATAGTTGCATAACACATTTCTGCTTCTCGTGCCAACTTAGCCTCATTTACATTAGTCATTCCAATAACATCCATTCCCCAACTTCTATAAATATTGGATTCCGCTCGTGTTGAAAATTGAGGTCCTTCAATACAAATGTAGGTTCCGCCTTTGTGTACTTTAGCTCCTGCTTCTTGGGCTGCCTGGAACACAACATGGGCGGTATCAAGACAAATAGGATCAGCAAAAGACAAATGACCGACAATGCCATTACCGAAAAACGTACTTGGTCTGAACCTCGTATGATCGTAGAATTGAAATGGAATGACTATATCTCCGGGAACTATTTCCTTTTTTAAACTCCCCACAGCGCTTACAGAAAGGATTCGATCCACACCAAGGACTTTCATCCCGAAAATATTGGCTTTAAAATTTAATTCGGATGGTAAGATACCATGTCCACTGCCATGCCTGGGCAAAAAAACCACTTCTTTTGAATTTAGGCGTCCGGTGATGTATTTATCAGAAGGAGAACCAAATGGGGTATCAATCTTAACAGATTTTTTATTTTTAAGCGCCTCCATTTCATAAAGACCGCTTCCTCCAATAACTCCAATTTTACCCATACTAAAACAGCTCTATGAATTTCAAACTCCCCGCGGAAAAAGCCGCAAGAATGCACCCGCTAAGCTCTTTTAAGGTTCGTTTGACAGATGATTGGTTTTAAAAATATTCTGATGTTTTTTTATAAAATTAATGAAATCCGGATCCGATGTTGATAAAATTTTTCCTATCAGTTCGTCCATATTTGCATCATATAGTTTCAGGAAAAATTATTTATCTGAGCCAGTCAGGCATTCCGCAATTTGCACAGCATTTAAAGCCGCCCCTTTTCGGATATTATCCGAAACAATCCAGAGATTTATCCCTTTTTCTATAGAATTATCTTCTCGGATTCTCCCTACAAAGACCTCATCTTTTCCGGCAGCTTGAATAGCTACAGGATATTCCGATTTTTCAGGATTATCAAGCACTTTTATGGATGGAGCGTTAGACAGAAGCTTTTTTACTTCCTCTCCAGAAATTTTATCTTTTGTCTCTATATTAACTGACTCAGAATGCCCTGAATAAACTGGAACCCGTACGGTCGTAGCTGTTACACAAATAGCCTCATCACCCATAATTTTTTTCGTTTCATCAATCATTTTTACTTCTTCTTTTGTGTATCCGTTTTCCAGAAAAGCATCAATATGCGGCAAACAGTTGAAAGCGATTTGATACGGATAAACAGAGCAAATCACGGGTTTGAAATTTAAAACATCTTTAGTTTGAATTGAAAGCTCTTCAATTGCCTTTTTCCCTGATCCTGATACTGCCTGGTAAGTAGAAACAACAATTCTTTTGATGCCGACTTTATCATAGATTGGTTTTAAAGCAACAACCATTTGAATGGTAGAACAGTTTGGGTTTGCTATAATTCCATGATGCTCTATAATTTTTTCGGGATTTACTTCTGGCACTACTAACGGAACCTCATCCTGCATCCGAAACGCGCTACTGTTATCGACAACCACAGCGCCTGCCTTAACAGCCGAAGGAGCAAACTCCTTACTTCTTTCCGAGCCTGCGGAAAAGAGCGCGATATCAATCCCTTCAAATGAATCATGGGTCAATGTTCGGACTGCAATCGATTCGCCATGAAATTTTAAGAGTTTTCCCTCTGATCGCTCCGACGCGAGCAGTAATAGATTACCCACCGAAAAATTACGCTCTTCTAGTATCTCTATCATGGCATTTCCTACAGCTCCTGTTGCACCTGCAACGGCAACATTGTATTTTTCTTTCTTTTCAATAGTCATTGGTCAATAATTTTAACCACTAAGACTCAAAGACACAAATTATCTCTTCCGAAGTATCTTCGTTCCTTTGGTGGCTATGCCTCCTGTATTTCTTTTAAAATCAAGTCACCCATTTCCTTTGTCCCCACCAGTTTGCCGCTGTTATCCATAATATCTTTAGTTCTATAACCATTTTGCAGTATTTTCTCGACAGCATTTTCAATGACCTCAGATGCCTCATCCATACCAAAAGAATATTTAAACATCATAGCAATAGACATGATAGTAGCTATGGGGTTTGCTATATCTCGACCAGCGATATCCGGCGCGCTTCCATGAATAGGCTCATACATTCCATTGTTCCCACCTAGACTTGCTGATGGAAGCATCCCAATAGAACCGGTCAGCATGGCGGCTTCATCACTTAAAATATCCCCAAACATATTAGTTGTTACAATAACATCAAACTGTTTCGGATCTTTTACCAACTGCATAGCGCAATTATCCACATACATGTGAGAAAGTTCTATGTCTTGATAATCAGCGTGGACTTTCGTTACGACTTTTCGCCACAGTTCAGTACTTTCCAGTACATTCGCTTTATCTACAGAAAGAACCTTTTTCTTCCGCTTGGAAGCGACTTCAAAAGCTATTTTTGCGATTCTTTTTATTTCCGGGGTCGTATAGACAAGAGTATTAACCCCTTTCTCATTTCCATCTTCTAATTTTTCAACCCCTTTTGGTTTTCCAAAGTAAATGCCGCCAACCAGTTCTCTTACAATCATAATATTTGTATTTTCAATGACTTCTTTTTTTAAACTTGAAGCGTCAATGAGTGTGGAAAAGACTTTGGCGGGACGTAAATTTGCGTATAGCTCTAACCTGTTTCTAAGGCCCAAAAGGGCTCTTTCCGGTCTGATTCTATAATCGAGATTTTCCCATTTTGGTCCTCCCACTGCTCCCAAAACAACTGCATCCGCATTTTTTGCCAGATCAAGAGAAGATTGAGGCAATGGCTTCCCGTATTTATCAATAGCAGCGCCTCCTATAATTCCTTCTTGAAGATCAAAAGAAATGCAAAATTTCTCCGCCACAGCAGACAATATTTTTAACCCTTCACGAACCACCTCAGGCCCAATACCATCACCGGGTAAAACAGCTATCTGGTGTTTATCACTCAAAGCTCTATCTCTCCATTACTGAAAGAATAAAATCAGAAATTCGAATATCGAATTCAAGTCTTCGCAGGCGTTCTTCGCAGAGCAAATCTTGGCCGCCTTTTACCAAAAATAAGAAACAAATTAGAATCTCTAATAATCGAAACTCAAAAAATAGACTAAAGGTAGCAATTTATCATTTTTGTAGAATTATTAAAACCCCAAATCGGGTGTCAGGGGTCGGGGAGCAGAGCGAAAGCAATCTGCTGCCAGCAGATTCTATTAATTTAGCGATATTTAGTTTACCATAGAGGACGCAGAGAGCTTGGTTAGTGGTTTAAAGTTTCTTTTTAATATGATTAATCAAACCCCCGTCATCTATCAGTTCCTGCATAAATGGCGGTATGGGCTGAGTTTTGTATGTCTGGTTTTTTGTAATATTTTTTATGATACCGGCATTGGTGTCCACTTCTATTTTATCTCCTGTTTCGATTTTTTCTGATGCTTCAGCACTTTCAAAGATTGGAAGACCCATGTTAAAGGAATTTCTGTAAAAAATTCTCGCGAATGTTTTTGCTATAACACAGGAAATTCCAGTTTCTTTTATAGCGATAGGGGCGTGTTCACGCGAAGAACCGCATCCAAAATTTTTTTCCGCCACAATAATATCTCCTTGATTCATTTTTTGAATGAATTGAGGATCAGCATCTTCCATGCAATGCTTTGCAAGCTCCTTTGGGTCTGATGTATTTAAATACCGTGCCGGAATAATCGCATCAGTATCAATATTCGATCCAAATTTCCATCCTTTTCCTTTTAAGATCATCTAAACTCCAAAAAATCTATTCGATTACTCGTATATGGTAGAAATTGAAGCTCTCCCCAGCAAGCTGTGGGAAATCTTCACAATTTTACCATGATGGTAAAATTGGATGGCTTTTAAAAAACCACCCGAAGTTGAGACCATAGATGGTCGAAATCAATGTAGAGCATGATTTTGTTTTAAGTTCGCTCGCTAAACACTTTTAACATTTATAACACACCCCGTCTCCTTTTAGGATCCACCCCTTTTAATGTAGAGGGGAATTTTTACTCGTCCCGAACAAGTTACGTTTTTCCGGACCTTCTCTAAATTGTGGAATTATTTATTCTCGTGCGAGGCATTTGCAGTTTTCATAGACAGGACGGGGGTTGTAACAAAAGATTTGTTAAAAAGTTTATTACGCTGCACCGCAAAAGCTTATATGCAGGATTAGATCCTTGCTGGCCTCTTTCACCTTTATATCTTCTTTAAATTCTATATTTTCTATTTCTATCCATTCGTAATGGCCATTCCAGCAGTTAAGAGACACAACTGAATTGCCGAATGAATCAATGACACGGTTTAAAAAAACCGGCCCCTTGCATTTATTGCATTTAGAGAGGGTATTCATAAAATTGGATTAAAAAAATGTCTTTTAGAGAACCTCAAAAAATAGTTTATAGCAGGTTTTCTGTACAAATATCAAGAAGAATTATACGCGGGAAGTGAATTAGTTTTGAAGCTCCCTGCGGCAAAGCTGAACTCAAAGCCAAGCTTAGTTTCGTAGCTCTGCAAGCCGCAAGGAATATTCAGCGTAGAGTATAATTTTTTTAAGTTCGCTCTCTAACCCCGCCACAAGCAGCGGGGAATGCGTTCGCTAAACACTTTCAGTACGTCAGTGCAGGGCTACAGATGTCCAGAATTTTCAATTGCCTCTGCCACTTCTTCCAGGTTTTCGCATACAAAATCCGCGTCCTGAAATTCCAGGTTTTGATTTAATTTATTCCGAACAATCACGCAGGGAATGCCGGCTTCTTTGCTCGCTTTGAGCCCCTTTTCAGCATCTTCTAAAACAACGAGTTTGTCCGGCTCTATTCCAAGTATTTCTGCTGTTTTTATAAAAATATCCGGAGCCGGTTTTTCTTTCTGCGCAGATTCTTTACCCATGATCAGGTGAAAAGTATTTCCGTAACCGTTTAAATCCAATATGGTTCTAATATCTTCATTCCTCGATCCGGAGGCAATGGCCAGTTTGTATCCAGCTAACTCTGCCGAATGGATAAGTCTTGCTGCCAAAGGGAAAAAACATATATCCCCATTCCTGCAAAACTCAGAATAGACAATAAATTTTTTTTTGCGAATCTTATTGGGGTCTAATCCCTTTAATTTATGCCTATCGATTTCTCCTTGCGCGCCCTTTCCTTTGGAAGTAAACTCAATCCAGTATTCATCCTGGTTTATTGTATGTCCATATTCCTGGAAAACCGCATTATAAGCCTTATAATGAAAAGGTTCTGAATCCACAAGAAGACCGTCGAAATCAAATATAATTCCTCTGCGGGATTGAATCAGCTTTTTTAATTTTCGTCCTTTATCCATTCAATCAGGTCTTGTAATGGTTTATGAAATTCTATTATTATATTAAAAAAATATAAAGTAAAATAAAATGAAAAATACTCATAAAATAAAACTCACAAATATTTTAGAGGAAATATATTGTCAGGTTGATTTCAAAAAACATATTAAGCGGGATCCCGTTGAGTTTCTCCACAAATATAAAAATCCGAGAGACATAGAAGTAGCAGGATTAATTGCTTCCTCGCTCGCTTATGGTCGAATTGATCTTTTTAAGCCAGTTATAGAAAGTATATTAACCGCTATGAGAGGTAATCCTTACCAATACGTAATGAAATTTTCTCCAAAGCGTGAACTAGACAAGTTTAAAAAGCTGAACTACCGGATGACTCGCGGAATAGACATTGCTTGCATGATCTATGGAATACACACAATTTGTAGGGAATATGGTTCTTTGAAACAAATGTTTTACTCCTATTATCAAAAGTCACAGGGTAATCTTAAAATTACTTTATCAAAGATGACCGATTTTTTTTGCTCTATCGATACAACGCCTCTTTATGGCAGAAAAATTTATCCCAGAAGCTATTTGTTTCTTTTCCCGTCTCCTGCAAAAGGAAGCCCCTGCAAAAGATTAAACCTGTTTCTAAGATGGATGGTTAGAAATGGAGACGGAGTAGACTTTGGGATTTGGAGTAAGATTCCCCCCTCCAAACTTATAATCCCTCTTGACATCCACATATCAAGAGCGGCAAATTATCTTTCATTATCAAAAAGAAAAAATCCGTCATGGAAGATGGCGAGAGAAATTACTGAAACTCTAAAGCTAATTGATCCTGCAGATCCGGTCAGGTTCGACTTTTCTCTCTGCCATCTGACTATGTCCGGAAAACTTCCCAAAACATCAGACAGATATTTGTAAATTGATTAATAATCCGATTAAAATCCTGATTGTTGGTCCATCATGGATTGGAGATATGGTAATTGCCCAGTCTCTCTTTAAATTTATTAAGACACGGAATCAGCGCGCTGAGATCGATGTTATTGCCCCTGACTGGACGGTTCCTCTACTAACTCGTATGCCTGAAGTGAACAATACTATCCCTTTGCCGCAAGTACATGGAAAATTATTGCTCGGTTTGCGAAGGCGTATCAGCTATGATTTACGAAAGCAACAATACGGCCACGCCATTATATTACCTCGTTCTTTTAAGTCTGCTATTATTCCATTTATTGCCCGTGCCAAACGTAGAACCGGTTATTTAGGAGAAATGCGCTGGGGGCTGTTGAATGATATTAGAAAACTGAATAAAGAGACAATGCCCCGCACAGTAGATCGATTCATTTCTTTAGCTCTGGAGCTTGGTGATGGGATGCCATTTGAAGTGCCCTTCCCTTCCCTTATGGTTGAACCTCAAAATATTTCTGCAATCCTTGCCCGCTTAGGTGAACAAGTCCCTACCTCACCCATATTAGGACTTTGTCCGGGTGCAGAATACGGGTCATCAAAACGATGGCCTGCTAAATGTTTCGCCGAAGTAGCTAATGAAAAACTTAAAGATGGTTGGCATGTCTGGCTGTTCGGATC
>MDTC01226755.1_pt1 | contig 10201 bp, 18 predicted proteins | sample 811181 | NCBI WGS metagenome assembly MDTC01 (sample SAMN05326644, study PRJNA326480) | marine metagenome | isolation source: seawater | place: Pacific Ocean: North | collected 2011
ATGTCCCCTACTGTGGGATCACAGAACAACGCCGCTGAAAACGCAGATCGGGTTTTCAGCGGAACGATCTGATCTGTGCTGGAGCGTAAATCGGAAGCCTTCTCCGGTAGTGCGGCTATCCGAACCCCCACCGTAGGAGGATCCCACATGAGCACAACCTTCACGCAGGGCGAGACGCTTGGCCGGGGTGACTTGGACATCTTCTTGGCGGACTCACTGGGGAACCCCACCAACGCCTACGAGATCAGCTACGCGGTCTACTTCGTGGACCCCAACACCGCGCAGGAAGTCCTCATCGGCGGGTCTGCTCGGACCCCGGTGAACCCCGCTGTCGGTGAATACTACGGGGCACTCTTGATTCCAGCCACGGCACAACCCGGCACCTACCGCATTCGGTGGCTGTTCCGCGAGGAGGCCGCGTCTGCCCAAGAGGGGGCTGTGCAGGAGTTTACCGTCACCCTGCCCACGGCGGCGGAAGACGTACCTGCCTACTCCGACTGTGTGACCGATCTGATCCGCAAGATGCGGTTCCTGACTCGTGACAACGACCCAGACCGCAACTACCGGTTCATGCCCCCAGAGGGCGAGGGACAGGTCGGCTGCTACAATCAGGTGTTCGGCTACATCTGGACCGACGAGGAGTTCTACGAGTATCTGGAGATCGCCCTCTGGAAGTGGAACATGCACCCACCCTCGACCGAGGAGTTGAGGAACCTCGACATGCTCTGCACCCAGAAGCCGTCGTGGAAGGCGGCTCTGCTGTGGGGCGCTCTGGTCAACGCTGCACAGGCCCTCGTCTACAACTGGATCGCCAACGAGTTCGACTACTCCATCGGTGGGATCAGCCTCTCCATCGAGAAATCCGGCAAGTACGAGGGCATGAAGCAAAACGCCGAGGACCAGTGGGACAAGCTGACCGAGGCGAAGTCTCGGACGACCCACTACATGCGCGGTCTGGCACAGCCCCGGTTCGGTCGTGGGGTCAGGTCAGCCTTCGGACCTCACGTCGGGCGTGGCGTGTTGAGTCCCCGCTCGTTCGTTTAGGTTTTTTCGGACTTTACGTCGGCAGCAGTGACGGGATCACCTGTCTGGTGCTGTGGGAGTCCGAGGTCAAGTCAGACCCGGACTCCGTGAGGTCACGGCTGGAGGGGTTCTTGGGGGTCAGTTCCACCGCTTCCCGGTGCTCTTGACCATATCCGAGATGATCTGGTAGGCGATGTTGCTGGCCTTGCTGCGTCCGAAGGTGGTTTTGGTCTTTGCCCCCAGAGAGTCATAGAAGGGGTCGGAGACCGCCGCGAAGGAATCCGCAACCTCCATGACCTTGCTCCACTGACGGGTGACCGAAGACACCGCAGAGGCATCCACCAAGTCCTGTGCGGACAAGGTGAACTTGTACGGCCCCGCAGAGAAGTATGCGTAGTCGAACTGCCCGTCGTTGGGGTCGTACTTGACCAGTCGTGCTCCTGCCTTCTTCAGCAGGGCTACCGACTTGTCTACATCCCCACTGAACTGCTGCCAAGCAGCCATGTCCACGCCCCGTGGAGCAGGGGCTTCGGCTTGCTTCGACAGTCCAGCGAGGATCGCCTTCCGCTCATCGGATCCAACAGGGAGGGTGCTCGCCAAGCGAATCAGCGAACGACGGTCAGATGCGGTGAAAGTACGGGACATGATGGGCCACTCCGTGAGAGTCTTGATACCTGTGGTGAGGCGATAGAAACCCTACCGTGGCCTCCGCCCGTTCGTGTAAGGGGTCAACATCCCGTCCGGTCCCGGTATTATGGAGCATGAGAGGCAAAGACCTGTACATCCTCCAGATGGACGTGACAGGAGACATCAAGGTGGGCAGGTCGAAGCATGTCCACAAGCGGATCAAGGAACTCCAGACCGGGTGCCCCCATCGACTTCGGTTGATCCTGCACGCACCCGACGAGGGGCACCGTGAGCGTGGTCTTCACAGAACCATGCGCCAACGGAGCTTGCGTCGGAATGGGGAGTGGTTTGAGGAGGGGGCTCTCGCGGAACTGCCCGTGGACCTCTACGACATGCTTGATCTGGAGTCACAGGACTGGTGGCGTCGAGACCAAGATCCTGAAACACGACCGCCCCCGGAGCCAGACTGGTTCGACGTGCTCTCGGATTGGTAGGTCAGTCCGAGTAGAACATGTCGTAGGGGATGCTCTCGGCGTTGAGCATCTTGCGGACACCTTGAAGGCTGTTGTCTCTGCGGAGCGAGTCGCGGATCAGGTCTTGGTTGCTCACGACCCACTGGTACAGCTTCTTCGCCTTCCGCCCACCACCATCGTTCAAGATCATGCGGTCGGTCTTGTAGGGTCCGCGCTTCCCTCTGTCCGTGAAGAAGGTGACCTCGCGGATGGATGTGCGGGAGGGCTTCACGTCCAGACTCAACGTCCGCTCTGGGGTGTCCACAACCGTCTCGCGGATGCGGGGGGCGATCTTCTCGGACGGGTCCACGTCGATCCCACGAAGGGTGCGAACATCCATCTTCGGGATCGGGTACATGTCAGACTTCTCGTAGCCCTCCAAGAGTGCCACGGCGGACATGCGAACCTGATGCCAGTTTCGGCTCTTGCTGGTCATCCCGGCCAGCCACTTCTCAAACTGGGCCTGCGCGATCTGGTTCCCACGCATGTAGTCGAGGTCGTACAGGGCGAACCGGTCAACCTTCTTGCCCCGCTTCCCGGCGTTGGTCAGATCGGTGACTCGGAGGCTGTCCATGTAGCGGTGGTATCGGACAGGTCCGACTTCAAGGGTCGTTCCCGGCAGGAGTGCCTTCTTGGCTTGCTTGAGGCCAGCGAGGATGGCCCTCCGATCATCCGAACCAGCGGGAAGGGTGCTCGCCAAACGAATGAGGGCAGACCGGTCAGCGGCAGTGCGGGACATTCCGGGGATGTTCTCGGCATACATCCCAATGACGATGGGGTTGCGACCCAACTTCCTGATCGCCGCGAGAGTGTCGGCGACCAACTCCTCTGCGGCCTCACCACGGCCCCAGTCGTCACCCTGTACAGGGTGCTGCTTGAACAGACGCTTCAGCCTTCCCGCCGCCCGCTTCAAGTCAGCCATGGCCTTCTCAAAATCCTGTGCAGCCTTCGGGATGTCACCAAGTTTGGCTTCACGCATACCAGCGAGTATCGCCTTGCGTTCGGGTGATCCAACCGAGAGTGTTCCCGCAAGGCGGATCAGAGAAGACCGGTCAGCGGCAGTAAGGGTGCGGGTCATGGCGAGGTCTCTCCTGCTGTCATTACCCGTGCGGGAGCATAGAGAGGCTACCGAGAGGCCATCCAACGAAGGCCCTTGTCGGTCAAGGTCCACCCATCACGACGACCCCCCTCGACCAGACCCTTCTTCGCCAAGCGTTCAAGGCTGCTGCGAGGACCAGCCAGACGCCCCTCGCGGAGTAGATCGCGCAACACCTTGTGCTGCACGTCTGTGACCTTCACCGTTTGAGGAAGGACGTAGCAACACTGAAGCCCTTCGCCGTGAGCCTGTGTGGAGTCCGCTTGGTGAGCCAGCCCCTCGCCAGCGCGTGCTCAAGGAAGACCGGACGACCGTGTAGGTGCATCGACTTGAGGGGGTCTTCGTCCATCGGCCTTACGGTCTGGGTGTACGCCCAATCGACCAGCAACTTGCGGGTGTACTGGTCGATGAAGTTTTCTTCTGCTTTGGTTCGTTCTGCCATATCAGTTCCTCCTGTCTCCTTGTACCGGGAGAAGGGGTTCACCATTACCCCACTACCCACCCTATATGGACCGGGGGTGTAGGAGAGAACGATGTCCGAACTGCATGTGTACGACTTCGACGGGACGTTGTTCCGCAGCCCCCATGCCCCCGCCGTGTGGGACAAGGACTGGTGGAGTGATCCCGCGAGCCTGCTCCCGCCGTGCGTTCCAGACAAGCCGGGGAACGAGTGGTGGATTTCTTCCACCGTGGGATCAGCCAAGCAGTCTATCTCTGACTCCAACGTGTTCTCGATCATGATGACCGGGCGCAAGGACCAGTCGGCCTTCCGCTACCGAGTGCCTGAACTGCTGAAACAGAAGGGTCTGAACTTCGACGCCGTTCATCTGGATCAAGGATCCGGCAACTCCCTTGGCGGCAAGATCAAGACCATCCTCAAGTACCTGTCCCGCTACCCGTTCATCGACACGGTGCGGATCTGGGACGACCGGGGCAGTCACCTGCGCCAGTTCAAGAGCCTGCTTGAGCGCGAAGGCTACACCGTCCACGTTGATCACGTCCGTGCGAGATCACTGGACCCCCTCTGCGGAGAGGAGGACTTCACCAAGGCCGAGACGGGCAAGAAGCCCTCGTACATCGGCGTGTTCCTCGACGCTCGGAGCAAGGCGGCGCTGGTGGCGGCGTACCCGTTCCTGCACGACAAGGTGAAGAACGACCATGTGACCCTCGGCTTCAAGCTGACCCCAGAGTTGGATGCCCTGATCGGCACTCCTGTCCAGATGCGTGTCACAGGCTACGCCGAAGATGATCTGGGTCAGGCGGTCGTCGTGGACCTGCCATCGGACGTGCCCTTCAAGAAGAAGGGACTGCCCCACATCACGCTGACGCACGACCCCTCCGTGGGAGCCAAGTACAGCAACGACCTGATCGCCAAGGGGTACGACCGAGGACCGGGACCAACCATCAGCGGGATCATCGACACGTTCCCACGAAGGCTCACCCGGCGAGCATCGTCGCAGCGGGTGGCTTCGCTTTACCGGATCACGTCACGAAGGTGATGGTTCAAGATGCGGTGGTAGAGTTCTCTACGCGCCCGCCTCTCGTCCAGCAGCTTCAGCAGCGTGGTGCCGATGATTCGGATCACGGATCTCATCTCTCCTCCTCGCCGCCGCTCATACTACGCATAAATCGAGGCGTCGAGGTTAATCCGACGACCGGGGAGATCACCCTCGGTCTGGGGGACCGGGAACGGCCAATGATTCAAGAAGACCTCCAGCTTCTCGGCATCCCTCCGCATGGTTTCCGCCGTCCCGTCGAGGATGACGTTCTCTGCATTGGCCCGCAAGGTTGAGGCTACGAGCCGTAGAAGAAGGACGATGTGAGCGATCTCCTCGTCGGTCCAACCGAACCGTATGCGGAACCAGCGTTCTCCGATCCCGACCCGAGAAGGAAGCAGAAGCCGCAGCGAGGACCGCAGGGACATCGTGTCAGGTGTCTGTCTCTCCTGCGCCCGACAACTCAAAGGTGGAGTCAGGTGGTCTGGTAGGCCCATCACTGCCGCCACAACCTCCTCGCGGACACGCATGTCCACCAAGACGTTGAGGGTTTGCTCGATCAGCACGCTCGTCTCGATCTCGGAACTGGGACGGTACAGGGTAGTCGTTGTCATTCTTACCTCCTGTTGGGGAGTACAAGGGATCGGAGGCCGCGAGAAACCCCTACCCGTCAAGTTTCTCAACTTCGTTCGCACTCGCCTCGACCCAGTAGCCACCGCTCCCAGCCCAGCGGATCTTCGTGTCAACCACCCGAAGGTAGAGGTCGGCACCACGCTCGTAGAACCGATCTCCGAGTTCCGTCTTGATGCGGTCCAAGAGTGCGGCGTGATCCTGCTTGTACCCACCCCAGAAGTCATTGTAGGACAGACCACCCAACAGACCGTCGAGGTAACGGAACAAGGTGCGCCAGTGGGTGCCTTCCAGACGGACCTTGCCATCCTCGTGCTGCCACCCCAGAAGGATGGCCGACCCTTCGAGTACATGGTCCACCGTAATCGTGTAGGTGCGACCCGCCTCATAAGGACCATCCTTCGATGGACTGGTGGATCGGAGAACCGCACCCTTCTTGATGCGTACCCGATCACCCTTCTTCGGAACCATCATTCACCTCCGTCGAGTACGCGCAGATGGGGAGCCTTCGCGCTTTCCCGAAGGGAGATGTCTCCCGTGAGATGGGGGTCACCACCAACACCAACCTCCTTTCCCAGCATGGCTCGGTAGTACATCTTGAGCGCGTCCTTGACCGTGATCCGCGTACCCGGTGGGCAGAGTTCAAGGTGATCAACCAGCCAGTCGCAGCAGTCCTTCATCACGAAGCTCGTGACGAGTTTGCCGACGAGGGGCGCTCCTTCTTCGGGAGAGTGGTTCTCCATGATCTCATCGATCCCCCGTTGCAGCTTTTCCCTCTTGGCATCTGAAAGACGGGCGGCGATGCGCGCTGTGTTTGGGTCAAGATGCTCAAGCGTGAGGTAGTCGCTGGGATCAGCCACAACATCAGCCACAACGGGCTCTTGCAGAGATTTCTGCTCGATGACCGCCCGCCGCCCGATGGTATGCGCCCAGCCCGTGAGAACACAGGACACCCAGACAAGGGCGCGGTAGGTGATCCCGTTGATGAACGAGGGAATCATTGGACCCCCGGATGCGACTTGCAGGCGGGGCCAATGGGGGTCATCGCAGTCACCCGTCGCTCGACCATCTTCCCACAGAGAGCGCACTTCAACTTCTCGGAGAGGTGCGCCTCCTTCTCCGCTCGACGGGCAGCGGCACGCTTCTTACGCTCGTCCCGACGCTGTGCCTCCGCACCAAGGCGGGTCATCTTCTCAATCAGGTGTCTGTTCATCGCTACTCCTCCGGGTAGTTGGCCTCTGCTTCCACACACGCCTTCGCGTACCCAGCGTGGTGAATGTACCGACCACCGCTGGTGCAAAGGTGGCTGTCCTCGTCCATGTGAATGTGAGCCGACCACCAACCTGACTCCTTCTTGGGAGCCTCCTCACCAGTCTCGGTGTAGACCAGCTTGTACGGGTGCTCTCGGAGAGTGCGTGCGATCTGGGCGTCACACTCCTCCTTGGTCAACTCCCCCTTGCCGTCCGGCCCACGCTCAAGGAGCGCCATGCACTTGGCGTCCACCTCGGTCATGTCCTCGGCCACCTGCATCATGGAGCCGGGAAGCCCCACAGGGGAGAAGAAGTAGGCACCCAACGACTGCTTGGCAGACCACCACGCCTCCAACTCGGCTGCGGTCATCCCCGTCTCCCAGATCCACTCGCGGTAGCCGTACTCCTCGTCCAACGCCACGGTGATCGTCTGTGTCATGCTGTCTCCTTTACGAGTCATGCTCATTCAATACAGGGGGCTCGCCAGTGGACGAAACCCCCTCACGGCAGATTCCTTCACGAATCAGAGCCGCTGCACGACGACCGAACCAGCCTTGGAGTTTCCAAGCCATCCCGGTGTCGATCAACTGCTGCCACGCCGCGATGTACGACTTCTCCTGTTCCTCTGGAGTCACACCGGGAGGGTCCATGACCCCCTCGCAGATCATGGTCGCGTCGAAGTCAGTCATCCTCTCTCCCAAGATGCTCCAGCACCCGTTCCATGTGGGCAGTCCACTCGTCTACGGAGTGGGACATCTTCATGTGGTTGCAGGTCAAACAGCACTGCACCACGTTGCCGGGGATGTACCCCCCGTCACTGTCTACTCGGTCAAGACCAAGACGCTGCGTGACCTCGCCGCCGCAGTAGTGGCAGGGGGTGTCCCAGAACTCGCGGAGGTCTTCGGGGTTGTCGAACCCCCACTCGATCCCCCGTTCGCGTGACGACTTTTGGATTCTCAACCACCGATTCGTGAAGGGATCACGACGGCTCGCCATCCTCTGAAGCCTTGTCCTCCACCTTCTCCGATCACAGTCTCTACACTTTGTGTGCCAGTACCTTCTTTGTTTGTGCCAGCAGTAGAACTCCTTTGTCTCCGGGTATGTCTCCCCACACTTGGTGCAAGTCCTTGTAGGGCTGCTGGCGAGTTCTCGCTCCGTGAGCTTACGGGGAGGCCACGGTTTCCTCCTCTTGGTCCCCGCTACCCATTTCCGTGATCTTGCGTCTGGCTGGGGGTCTTCTTCCTCCCGATCCGCTTCCCGTTCTTCCCGCCAGTCGAACAGAAGGTCAATGGCGTCACTCGGCATCCGATGACTCTCTGCCATCGCGGCAAGTCTCCCCGCCATTCCGCACCGCCTCCTCCATGCGAATCGCCCATGCCTCCGCAGCCATGACGAGTTGAACGATGACTTCCTGCTTCGATGCCCCCGGCTCTACCTTGACGTAGCCGTCCGGTGGCCCATCGTCACCGTGACCCCACGACCCATCCGACAACGAAACCCACAGCCAGTTGTTAGGCCAGATGCCTGACCACGGACGATAGGCTACCTCGACTTCCTCAAGGGGGGGCATGTCAGGATCGACCTGCCAAACCCACCCATCGGGAAGACGAGGCAGCAAATCCCGCCCCAGAACGTCCATGAGAACACCCACCAAGGACCGAAGACTGTCTGCATCCCAACCCTCCAGCGAAGAAGGGCGGGGGATGACCCCTTCCCGAATCGGATCTGGGTCTCCCTCGGTGAACTGGTCCAGCGTCACACTGATGACCTGACCCTCCGTGGTCGCGTTGACGACAAGTTCGTACTCGGTGTTTGGGACACGGTACAAGTCCGAGACAAGGTTCGGTTGATCACTCATTACTACACCTCTCTTGGGTTGTGCCCATCCAGTACAAGGGAGAACCCACGCCACGAAAGGGGGGTTGGGATTTCTGTTCAGCACACGGAGCCGAAACCATATTGGCGTCGGGGAGTCATTGATCTCGTAACGAGATCACGCCCCTCACAGAGAGGGGGGGTCGCGTGAGAGACAAGCCCCTTTGGCATGGGGGGTTCCAGATTGCGTTTCCATTTTCCGCGCGGTTTCAATGTGCCCGACATGAGCCTTGGGAGTCCCGGCCCGACTTATTGACCCGGTTCTGTAGAAATCATGGGTGGGGGGCGGAGGGGGGCGACCCGATCCCGCGAGGGGGGATCGGGTCGCCCCCACCCACTACGACCCGGCGACGGACACAGGCAGGTCGGCCAGCGTGGTCTTGGACCGGCGCAGCCCACGGCAGCCCACGGTCTTGCCCTTGTCGTCACGGACCAGAGGACCGGGCGACACCACGTCCCGGCGAGGTCTGTGGCTGGCGACCATGCCGCTGACGATCAGGACCACGCCATCCTGCGGAGCAGGGAGGTCCGTGACCCAACCGTAGGTGGATTCCACCGTGGGGATACCATCGAGGTCGAGGCATTCACGGTCGTGGGAGGGGACACGGCTGACCGTGCCGGACGGGGGGAACGTCCGCACACCGGACGGCGTGTGGACGTTCAACTCATGGGGCGTCAGGTTGATGAACTTCATGCTGCTGCTTCCTTGATGGACTTGGTGTGTGCTCTCACGGCTGCACGCGCAGCCTTCTCGGCGTCTTCCTTGCTGTGGGCGAAGCCACAGGCGGCGACCACCTGACGGGGCCAGAGGGTGCTTCTCTGGCGCTTGTCATGTGGGGCGCGGTACATGACCCGCCACACGAGGATGCCCTCCCAACCATGACCGGCGAGGGGGCGGGTGTGGACCTCGCTCTCGCTCCGGTCACCGTGGCGGATGCTGGTGTTGCAGTAGGAGCGCCATCCGCTCCCTGCGAGGGCGGTGGCGATGTCGTTGGTGGTGATGGTGTCCATGTCTGTGTCTCCAGTTGGCCCCTCGATGGGGCAGGTGGGGGCAGGAGCCTGATCCCGGAAGTGGGATCAGGCTCCTGATGATTAGTGGAAGGTGGCAGGGGTCAGCCGGATGGTTCCGGCTGCGATGTGCTGGGCGATCTCGCGAGACACGTTCTGCTCGTTGCGAGCGATCCATGCCGTGAGGCGGTCACCCTTGAGGGTGACCGGCATCGCCCGGTTGATCCATGTCTCCTGATGTGCGGAGTAGTTCCCCACATGGGTGACCTCGCCTATGGCGAAGTGCAGGGCCTCGGAGTCGGCGATGATCTGGTCGATGACCACCGTGAAGGATCCCGTCGTGGTGTTCGGGGGTGCGCCGCGAACATTCGCGGCGAGGTCGTCCAACTGGACGGGTGACTGAAGTGTGAGGAAAGTAGAGATACCTGACTCCTACTTGGTGCGGGTGACGGACCACGTTTTGCCGAGGACGCTCATGGAGCGACGTGTTTCCACATCGCCGCGACGGCGGATGACCACCTTGGTGGTCCGCTTGGGGTTGGGGCGGGGGAGGGAGAGCCACCGCTTCACCTCGTCGCTGTCAGCGACGGGGGTGTGGCGAAGGCGAAGAAGGGGAGCAGACATACAGTCTCCGTTGGCGGCAGTGCCGCACTGGGTTGGGTTGAGAGCACCGCTCTCACATAG
>MDTC01070937.1_pt1 | contig 10200 bp, 8 predicted proteins | sample 811181 | NCBI WGS metagenome assembly MDTC01 (sample SAMN05326644, study PRJNA326480) | marine metagenome | isolation source: seawater | place: Pacific Ocean: North | collected 2011
ATAATAGTTTATCAAAAAGAGATTTTTCAAGAGTAACTAAGCCTCTAAGTAAATTTGGAGCAAAATTTATAAGCAATTCAGGAAAAATTCCAATAATTGTTCAGGGCACAAATAATCCTAAACCCATTAAATATATTGAAAATATAGGTTCGGCACAATGCAAGAGTGCAATTATGCTAGCTGCACTTAATACCCAGGGTAAAACTTATATCAAAGCAAAAAAATCAAGAAATCATAGTGAATTACTTTTTAAATATTTGAAGCTTCCTATTAAAGTAATTAAAAAAAAAAACTATGACTTAATTGAAATAAAAGGGAAAAAAGAAATTAATAAATTAGACTATAAAATTCCTTCTGATATCAGTTCTAGTGCTTTTTTTATTGTTCTTACAACTCTTTCAGAGGGATCAAGGCTTAAAATTAAAGACGTAAATATTAATCCTTCAAGAGTTGGTGTTGTTAAAATACTTAAAATGATGGGGGCAAAAATTTCATATCAAAGAATAAGGGAATACAAAGGTGAAAAAATTGCAGATATTTCAATTGAGAGCTCTAGGTCATTAAAATCAATCAAATGTTCATCTAAGTTAAATAGTACTGCAATAGATGAATTTTTGTTGATTTTTTTAGTGGCAGCCAAAGCAAAGGGAATATCGTATTTTAAGAATTTATCTGAGTTAAATCAAAAAGAAAGCCCAAGACTTGCATGGGGGGCAAAAATTTTATCAAAAATGGGAATCAAAAATATTGTTTCAAAAGATAGTATTAAAATTTATGGAAACCCAAATTTAATAATTGATAAAAAAATAATTATCAAAAATTATTTAAAAGACCATAGAGTTTTTATGGCATGCTCAATTGCTGCACTAAGTTTTGGTGGTAAGTGGTGTATTCATGATAGAGATTCTATAAACACCTCTTTTCCCTCATTTTTAAAAAAAATTTCATTTTTAGGTGGTAAATTCCACAATTTTTAGATTTAAGAAAGAAAAATTCACTAAAATCAGTATTAAATTTAAAATTTATAGAGAATTAATATTGATAAAAAGACCAATTTTATCTAAAAGATCACAATTTTTTAAAAATACAAAAGGAACAATTTTATTTAATGGAAATTTATAAAGACCTTACAAACCCAGCATCTAAAGAATTTGAAAAATTATTAAATAGTCAGCTTTCAAGAGTAAACATAGAAGAAGGAAAAATAATAGATGGTAAGATAAATAAAATTACAGAAAAATTTGTTTTTTTATTTGTTGAAGGTCTAAAAAGTGAGCCTGTACTAGACATAAATGAGCTTAAAAGTATGGGTCTATCAGAAAAGATTAAAGTTGGAGAAACAATACCTGTGTTGCTCGAAAAGATTGAAGATAAAAATGGTGAAGTTTTAGTTTCAGCTAGTAAAGCTCAAAAAATTAAAGGGTGGGATAAATTAGTTGAGGCATATGAAAAAAATGAACCAATAATGGGAAAGATTACCTCGAAGTGCAAAGGTGGTTGTATTGTTGAACACGTTGAGACTGGTTCTTTAATGTTTTTACCTGGCTCTCAGATAAGTGATAAGCCTCTTAAAGATATAAGTCATTTGATGAATGAACCACAAAAATTTGCATTGATCAAATTAGATAAAGTTCGTGGAAATGCATGTGTTTCTAGAAGAGAAATTATTTCATCATTTAAAAAAGAGGATAAAGCAAAAATTATAGATAAATATAAAGTTGGAGATATTATTAAAAATGCTGAAGTAAAAGGCTATAGTTCTTTTGGATGTTTTTTTAATGTTAATAATGAATTAGATGTTTTAGTTCACTTACAAGAAATTTCTTATTCAAGAGTAAATCACCCTGATGAAGTTTTTAATATTGGTGAAAAGCACGATTTAAAAGTTATATCGGTTGATAAGGAAAAATTACAAGTTGGTTGTTCGGTAAAACAATTATCTCCAGATCCTTTCGAACATATAGAAAATTATGAACTTAATAAAATTTACAAAGTTAAAGTTGTCAAAATTATGGACTTTGGTGCATTTTGTGAGTTAGAACCTGGATTAACAACTTTACTTCATTCTAGTGAATTAAGCTGGACTAAAAAAAACATAACGGCAAAAAAATTATTTAAAGTTGGCGATGAAATTGAATGTGTAATTACAGAGATTGATAAAGAAAAAAGAAGAGTGGCAATTTCTCATAGATTAACTCAGGAAAATCCTTTTGAAGTTTTCGAGAAAAAATTTCCAGTTGGAACTGTAGTTGAGGGTGAAGTTGTAAATAAAAATGAATATTCTTTGTTTGTTAAAATGCAAGATTTAGATGTTGATGGTTTTTTACATTGTAATGATTTGACATATCTAAATAATGGTGAGGAAGAACTGACCAAATATAAAAAAGGTGACAAAATTAAAGTAAAAGTTTTAGAAATCAAATCTTCTGAACAAAAAATAAGAGTTGGTATGAGGCAAACTCAACCAGATCCATTCGACTGGTTTAATGATAAAAAAATTAATCAAACAATTACTGTAAAAATAATTTCGACTGATAACAAAGGGTTGACTGTAAGACCCGAAGGCTGTGATATGGATTTTCAAATAAAGAAATCTCAAATTGCGATAAACGCTGCCGATGCAAGACCTTCTAGATTTACAGGTGGTGAAAGAATTGATTGTGCTATTGCTGAACTTGATTTAGATAAAAGAAAAGTAATTTTGAGTATAAAACTCTTGGAAGAAATAGAGAAAAAAGAAGCTTTAGATAAATATGGATCAGAAGGTTCAGGTAAAAACTTACCATTTTCTTCTTTATCTGAAGATTTAAAGAAAAAAGACGAGGAAAAAAATTAATTAAAAGAAGATTAAATTGGCTATTGTAAAATCAAAGCTTTTAAAACAATTTTCCAAAAATTATCCAAATTTTTTAAAAAAAGATCTTGAAAAATTTACTGATATAATTCTTAAAGAAATTAAACGTACCCTAAGACGTGGAGAAAGAGTTGAACTTAGGGGTTTTGGTGTTTTTTCAACAAATATACAAAAAGCCCGAATTTCAAGAAATCCTAAAACAGGAGAGAAAATTCATACACCAAAAAAGAAAACAATTCACTTCAAAATGGCTAAAGAGTTGTTTAATAAACTAAATAATAATGAATAAAAATATCTTTTTAGCTTGTGATGTTTCAAGTCAAAAAGAAATATTAGATTTACTCTCAAAAGTTTATAAAGAAATTTCAGGAATTAAAATAGGTCTTCAATATATAACACAGAGTTCTCGAGAAGATATAAAAGAACTAAGTAAATTCAATAAACCAATATTTTATGATGGTAAATTTTTTGATATAAAAAATACCTTAATAGAGTCTATTAAATCTCTTAGAAACCTAAATGTAAATTACGCAACTGTTCATTTATTAAATGGTTTAGATGCTTTAAAATCTGCTAATGAAGTAGCAAATAACGTTAATATTAAATTATTAGGTGTATCAGTATTGACTAGTTTTGGTAACGAGGAACTAGATCAACTTGGATTTAAAGATCAAATGGAAGAACAGGTGTTAAGATTAATAAAAATTGCAAATGAAGCAAACTTGTATGGAGTTATTTGTAGCCCATTAGAAATTAAGCTTATAAAGAAAATTGCACCTAATCTTAAATGTTTTACTCCAGGAATAAGGTTTGATGAAAATAAAAATGATCAAAAAAGAACGATGAATGCAAAACAAGCATTAAATGCTGGAAGTGATTGTTTAATTATAGGAAGACCTATAACGCAAGGTGATCCAATAAAAAATATCCAAAAAATTTTATCTTCTTTAAACTAAATGAGGTGTAAAATTTGTGGAATAAAAGATATAAAAACTCTGAAGTTTTTAACTAACCATCCTTTTCCACCCCAGTTTATTGGCTTTATTGTAAATTATCCAAAGTCAAAAAGGTATGTTGAAATTAATAAATTAAAAGATTTATTAAAGGTTAATAAAAAAAATTCATTATATGTAGCAATTCTAGTAAAACCAGACACTAAAATTTTGGAAGAAATTAAATCATTGCCTTTCGATTATTATCAAATTTATGATTGTGAGCCTGATGAAATTAAACATATTAAAGAAAAATATAAAAAAAAAATAATTGTTACATTTACTGTTGAAACTTTAGATGATCTAAAAAAATATAGTCTTTATGAAGATGTTGCAGATATATATTTATTTGATAGCAAAGGTTATGAAAAAAGTATGTCTTTTGAACATTCATTAATAAAGGACATAAACTTCAATAAAGAAGTGATGATAGCCGGAAATATTAATATTAATGATGAGCTTGAAAATTATAAGAAAATAGCTGATATTATAGATATATCTGGAGGGGTAGAAACCTCTGGATTAAAAGATATTTCCAAAATAGAAATTTTCTTAAAAAAAATTAAACAAATAAATAATGAAACTTAAAAAAAATATTCCGTTAATTGATCAACATGACAAATATGGGTTTTGGGGTGGTAAATTTGGTGGTAGTTTTATTCCTGAAACATTAAAAAAACCTGTTGAAGATTTAACTATAAAATTTGAAAAACTCAGAAAAAACAAAAAATTTATTAAACAAAGAGATTATTACTTTAAAAATTATATTGGATCACCGACTTCTTTTGTAAAATTAGAAAATCTATCTGGCCACTTAGGGGGTGCTCAAATTTGGGCAAAAATAGTTTCTGAAGCAAACGGTGGTGCACATAAAATTTATAATGCAACTGTTCATGCACTAATCTGTAAAGCTATGGGCAAAAAATATATTGTGGGTGATACAGGCGCAGGTTATGCAGGAAAAATGCTAAGTATGGCTGCAAAAAAATTTGGCCTTAAGTGTAAAATTTTCATGGGAGCCAAAGATATAAAAAGACAAAAACCTAATTGTGATGAAATGAAAAAAAATGGTGCAGAAATTATTCCTGTGTATTCTGGAAGCCAAACTTTAGTTGATGCAGTAAGTGAATGTATGAGATACTGGGTTTCAAATTGTGATAATACACATATGTGTGTAGGTTCAACGGTTGGACCAAATATCTTTGTAAAAATTTGTGGTTGGAGCACATCTCAAATATCCAAAGAACTTAAAAAACAACTTGAAAAAAAATTTCAACAAATTCCAAAAAAGATAAAGCTAATCAATTGTGTTGGCGGAGGAAGTTCGGCTTATGGATTTTGGAGTGAATTTATCGATTATGATAAAAAACAAATTGAGTTGGTAGGTGTTGAGGCAGGTGGCCCAAAAAAATCAAAACTTCATGCAGCGCCTTTAAGTAGAAATGCAAAAATTGGAATTTTGCACGGAGCGGCTTCTTATGTTTGTCAAAACAAAGAAGGTCAAATTAAGGAAACAGAATCTATTAGTGCTGGCTTAGATTATCCTGGTGTTAGCCCTATTCATTGTTTTTTAAAAGATACAAAAAGAGCCAGATACACTTATGCAACAGACGAAGATGCATTAAGAGCCTATCAAATGGTTACAAAATTTGAGAAGCTAAATCCTAGTCTTGAGCCTAGCCATGCATTCGCTGAAGCAATAAAGATTGCTCCTAAGTTAAGTAAAGATACTATTATAATTGTAAACTCATGTGGAGACGCCAAAAAAGATAGGGATATTTTAAAAGAGAAACTAGGAAAAAGATGACTGAGTCGTTAATTGATCAAACATTTAAAAAAGCTAAAAGTGAAAATAGACCAGCATTGTTAACTTATACTGTCGCTGGTGATACCAATAAAAATAAATCATTACAAATTTTAAAGTCAATTTCAAAATATGCCGACATTTGTGAACTAGGATTTCCACACAACACACCAATTGCAGATGGTGGCCAAATACAAACAAGTGCTTACAGAGCTATTAAGAATGGTATCAAAATTAACGATGTTTTTTCTATAGCTAATCAATTTAAAAATTTTAAAAAAAATAAACCCATAATTTTGATGGGTTATTACAACATGATTTTTCAATACAATGAAGATAATTTTATAAAAAAGTGTAAAAAATCTCAAATTGATGGATTAATTGTTGTTGATCTCCCTTATCCTGAAAATAAACCTTTTGCTCTAAAATGTAAAAAAAATAAGATTAATTTTATTCAACTGGTGTCACCTACTACCTCTAAAAAGAGACTTAAACAAATTATCAAAGATAGCCATGATATGGTTTATTATATTTCAATGCTCTCAACAACAGGAGGTAAGTTAAAAGTTGCACCAAAAGAAATTTTAAAAAAATATCATAAAGTAAAATCATTAAACAAAAATAGAAATATAGTAATTGGTTTTGGTATTACTGAAAAAACAATTAAATCTCTTAAAAAAGCAGACGGATTAGTGGTTGGAAGTGCTATTTGCAAGGAAATAACAAGCTCAATAAAAAAGAGACAAAATATTGTCACAAATGTTATTAATGTTGTAAGGAAATTAAAAAATAAAATTAAATGAATTGGATAACTAAAATCATCAAAGCAGGCGAAAGAATTAAAACTGCTATTCATAAAAGAGCATCGAAAGAAGAAATGGCTAAAAGCGACTGGACTTCATGTTGTAAAGGCCCAATTCTCAAAAAAGAATTAGAGGAAAATTTATGGGTTTGTCCTGATTGTAACAAACACCATAGAATTAAACCAACAAAAAGATTTAATATTTTGTTTGGAAAAAACAATTATGAAATTTTTAAAACCCCAGTTCCAAATGACGATCCACTAGAGTGGACAGACTCAAAATCTTATAAAGATAGATTGAAAATTGCCCGAAAAAAAACTGGGTTGAATTGCGGGATGATGGTTGCTTGTGGTAAAATTAAAAACATAAAAGTTACTGCTGTAGCATCAGATTTTGATTTTTTAGGAGCCTCAATGGCTTCAGCAGAAGGAGAGGCCTTTTTATATGGAATTCAACATGCAATAGAAAATAAAACTCCTTTTATATGTGTAAGTGCTGGTGGTGGAATGAGAATGATGGAAAGTTTAATTTCTTTGTCTCAAATGACAAGAACCACACTGGCTATTAATGAGTTAAAAAGCAATAATTTACCTTATCTGGTATTAATTACTGACCCAACAGCAGGAGGGATCACAGCCTCCTACGCAATGTTAGGTGACATTCATTTAGCTGAGCCAGGTTCATTAATTGCATTTGCAGGCAAACGGGTTATTCAAGGAACAGTTAAAGAAGAGTTACCTGAAAATTTTCAAACGAGTGAATATGTTAAAGAAACCGGTTTTGTTGATTTAATTGTTGAAAGAAAAGATCTAGTAGAAAAAATTGGAACTTTATTATCAATATTGTTACAAAAAAATTCTGCTATAAGCACTGAAGAAAATGAGACTTCAGAAAATAATCAAACGCTTACAAAAGCTGCATCCTAAAGAAATTGATCTTAGTTTAGATCGAATTACTCTTCTTTGTAAAAAATTAGGTAACCCTCAGGACAAAGTAAAAGCTATTTCAGTTGTGGGAACAAATGGTAAATACTCAACAATACAGGCTATGTTCGCAATTTTAAAAAATGCAAATTATAAATGTAATATTTATACAAGCCCCCATATCATTAAAATTAATGAGCGTTTTATATTTAATAATAATGAAATTAGTGATGATGACCTAGCTGATCTTTTAGAGGAAATTGAGGAAAAAAATGAAAGTTTGCCTATCACATTTTTTGAAATTTTAACTGCTGCATATTTTTATAAATCAGCAAAATATCCAAATAATTTAAATCTTATAGAAACTGGGTTATTTCATCGTTTTGATGCAACAAATATATTAAAAAAAAACTTGGCTAGTGTAGTAACATCTATTGGTTTAGATCATTTAGATTGGCTTCCTAAAAATGAACAAAACATAAAAAAAATAATATTTGAGAAAACATCTTCTCTTTTAAATTCCAATATTATAATTGCGAAACAAAACTCTAATGAAATTTATAAGCAAATAAAAAGAGTGATAAAAAATAATAATTCACAAAAAATTTTTTTTAAAAAAGGTTATAATTATTCAATAAATAAAAATAATTCTTTTAAATATGAAGATAAAATTGGAACCATGAAACTTCCAAAACCTAATATAAATGGTCAATTTCAAATTGAAAATATTTCAACTGCCATAGCGACTTTAAGAATTATAGATGAATTAAATATCCGCGAAGAGCATATTAAAAAAGGAATTACTAAAATAACAAGTGTTGCTAGATTGCAAGAAATTACCTCGGGTAAATTAAAAAATTTGGTAAAAAATAATAAATTATTCATAGATGGGTCTCATAATCCTCTTGGGGCAAAAGCTTTAAACAAATTTTTAGAAAGTTTATATTGTAGAAAACATATAATTATTGGAATGATGGCAAACAAGGATCATAATGAATATATGAGTTATTTAAAAAATATCTCATCTTTCACAATTATTGATATTCCAAATCAGCCTAATTCAATTGATGGAAAAAAATTAAAAAAAAAATTAATTAATTATAAAGATATCCAATATAAAAAAGATATTTTTGATGCAATCAAATCAATAACTCTAAAAAAAAATGATATAATTTTAATTACAGGATCTTTATATCTTGCAGGAGAAATATTAAAATTGAATTAAAAATTAACATTTTTACTATGGCCTTTTTTATTAAAGATATTATCATATTAGAATGTCTAAAAGATATAGTGGAAAATCCTTCAAAGATTCAAGTGTAAAAAAAAAACCAAAATTGAGTTTTAAGGAAAAAAGGAATCTAAAGAGGGAAAAGTCTAGAAAAAAATAAACTAAGCAGCTCTTTTGATCGAATATACATATTTATTAAGGATTTTTTAAAGTTTTCAAAAAAAAAAATTAATGTATAAGAGCCACCAATTATGAGTAATGAAATAAGAAACATCACAATAATTGCGCACGTAGATCACGGCAAAACAACTCTAATTGATAATTTAATGAAACAAAGTGGTTCATTTAGAGATAATGAAGTTGTAGATGAAAGACTAATGGACTCTGGTGAACTCGAAAAAGAAAGGGGAATTACTATATTAGCCAAACCAGCTTCAATTAAATGGAAAGAGTCTAGGGTGAATATCATTGATACTCCTGGTCACAGAGATTTTGCCGCTGAGGTAGAGCGAGTACTCAGCATGGCAGACGGTGCGTTATTACTTATAGACTCTGCTGAAGGAGTTATGCCACAAACAAAATTTGTATTATCTAAAGCATTAAAACAAGGTTTAAAACCAATTGTTGTGATAAATAAATTAGATAAATCAGATCAAAGAGCGAATGAAGTTTTGGACGAAACTTTTGATTTATTTGTAAGTTTAGATGCAAATGAAGAACAATTAGATTTCCCAGTTTTATATGCTAGTGGTAGATCTGGATGGGCTGATGAGGAAATTGAAGGTTCAAGAGAAAATTTAAACCCTTTATTGAACAAAATTATAGAACATGTAAATCCAGCAAAATTAGATAAATCTAAACCTTTTGCAATGCTTTCTACTCTTCTTTATGCAGATAGTTTTCTAGGAAGAAGTCTGGTGGGAAAAATTACTCAAGGAACAGCGAAAGCTAACCAAGCTATAAAAGCTATAAATTTAAAAGGTGAAAAAGTTGATGAAGGAAGACTTACAAAAATATTTAGATATGAGGGTACAAAAAAAGTTCCTATTGAAGTTGGGGAGGCAGGGGATATTGTTATAGTTGCGGGATTAGAAAAAGCGAACGTCGCAGATACTATTTGTGATCTTGAGGTAAAAGAGCCTATCACAGCAACTCCAATTGACCCACCAACAATGTCCATAACCATTACAGTTAATACTTCCCCCTTAGCAGGCACAGAAGGTAAAAAACTTACTAGCACACAAATTAGAGACAGACTAATCCAAGAAGCTCAAAATAATGTAGGAATTACTTTTTCAGAAAATGATGGAAATGACTCTTTTGTAGTAAGTGGTAGAGGTGAGTTAATGTTAGAGATTTTACTTACCCAAATGAGAAGAGAAGGTTTTGAAATGACAGTTAGTCCTCCAAAGGTTTTATTTCAAAAAGATGAAAATGGAGCTAAACTTGAGCCCATTGAGGAGATTACAATGGATCTTGACGAAGAACATTCATCAAAAATTATTGACTCTATGAATAGAAGAAAAGGTAAATTAATTGAATTAAAAGATACAGGAAAAAATAAAAAAAGATTAATATTTCATGCTCCAACAC
>MDTC01090268.1_pt1 | contig 10200 bp, 16 predicted proteins | sample 811181 | NCBI WGS metagenome assembly MDTC01 (sample SAMN05326644, study PRJNA326480) | marine metagenome | isolation source: seawater | place: Pacific Ocean: North | collected 2011
ACAACAGGAAGAATCGCTTCTCCTGACAAGTTGGAGTCTGATATTGTTTCTAACTGTGATATCTTCTTAGTTGCCACGAATCATCATACGTTTTCCTACAGATCTATTTATACCGATACCACTTGTGTTACTTCAGGAAATCGTTCTTTAATTAATTTCTCGACACCCATAGTCATAGTCTGAGCACTCATAGCACATCCTACACAATTACCAAGGAGTCTAACCATAACGACTGGTCCGTCTTTAAGGTAATCTATTGCAACATATTCGAGCATCCCACCATCCATTTCAATGTAGGGACGTATCTCGTTAAGTACGTTGTTGACATTTAAATCGTTTAGTTCCATATTCTTTTTAATTGTCTTACATCAGTAACACCAAACTGTGCCTTACATACATTCTCTGCATCTTCTCTAAGATTAGATACAGACAGAAATTCCACCTTCTGCAACCTATTGGAAGGTAATAGAATATATGCTTCCCATTTAATAGGTTTCATGGAGTACAGAATAGTATATTATTAATATAACCGTCTGCCCATTCCTTATCAAACCACTTAGAAAGAACTGCTAATGTCTTAGGATTCTTTCTCTGTTGTATAGAGTATCTAATTTGGTCTGCCTTACGTTGTTCTGTTGTTAATGGTGATCCTTTTTCAGCACTCTTAACAGCATCACAGTATATAATAAGGTATTCCATTAATACATCAAGGAATTTTCTTTGTTCTTCTACATCCCTTATACGTTGAAATTTCATATAAGGTGAGAATATATCACCCCATTCTGGTAAAGGACGAGGTTCTTTAAAATTGAATACACTACAGATAGGTTCTATCTTCTCATAAATGTATTCTGATCCCGTAATAGGTGATACATCAACTATCGCAGCAGTAACTACTGTTGGAGTAGCAATGATATCACATCCAAAAATAGGAAGGTTATAACGAGGATCTGGAAAATACACGCAATGTAATACATCCAAATTTCCTGCCTTAGCAACCTCCAAATGGATCTTACGAAGCCCTGTACATTCATGCATCTCATTAGAGATACTAAGATTCTCCCTATGTAACTCAGGGTATTCATTATATAACCATTTTATATTAGGTAAGTCACCCCAAGAGGTACGAATTACCTTTGCCAAATCATCAACGATAGTCACTATAGTAAAATTGCTCCGATAACGAATCCTTTAGCAAATGCAAGACAAAGCATTTGATAGTCTGTGAGTGAAAATTTATCTTGAATTTTTTTTGCGACTTTTTTGTCCCAGTCTTTGATTTTGGTAAGTGCTGCCCCTAACTTAATATTCCACATTGGTTAATCCTCCTTTTGTTTGATATCATACTCAATTATGATCTTATTAGATGATCTACCAACGCTATTAAGCGTACTGGTTCTCTCACAGGTTCCACCAAGACATGCTGCTATTTGCAGTACCTCGGATATCAATTCACCCTGATTCATATGGATGAATTTATCTTCCTCAACTGTCACTGCCTTTCGCCTCACGCATATTTCGATGTAACCTATCTAGTGCTTCTTTAACTTCTGGTGTCTCTTCCCATTCCCAAGTTTCTTCACGTCCCTTCTTGTCGATCTTCTTGAATTGTTTCTTCGTCATGGAGTTTCTTCTCACGCTTGATACGTTTCTTTACCATCTTAGCATAATTTATCTCTTCTGTCGAGTACCATTTCGGATGTTTCTTTGCTCTCTTAATAATTTTCTTTGCTGCCTTAAGATCCTTCATTCAAATTCATTACCTTTTCTTTACCTCTGAAGTAGGTATTTATAACATCAACCTGATCTTGATACTTAGCAATCATGTTCAATTCTTCCTCTATTGCCTCTAAAACATTAGAATGTTCTCCAATGCCAGCAGGATTAGTGAGATAGATCTCAACATTTGCCTTATGCTTTGCTATATCACCTTTTGCATGTGCTAATAGTGCATTAATAATTTTATCTCTCATTAGTATAAATTCTCCTCTTGTTCACTTAGTAATGTTACTGTATCTGAAGTAGGTAATGCTACACATGTTAGTACATACCCTTCTTCTATTTGATCGTCATCCAAGAAAGATTGCTCTTCTTGATCTACTGTCCCTTCTACAATTTTCATAGCACATGATGAACATGCACCTGCTCTACATGATGAGGGATGATCCAAACCTGCTTCTTCTAATGCTTCTAATATAAAACTATCAGATTCACATTCAAATGTTTCAGTTGATCCATCAGGAGATTGAACAGTAATAGTTGCCATAGTAGTAAATTCCCAACAGTATTATATATCACACTTATTGCGAATAAATTATACACTATTGAGAATCACTCGCATCTATTCCTGTAACAGACTTCCCGTCCGAGTTCTTGATGCAGCAAACAAGTTCTCTATTTCAAGAACATAGTTACTGTTAATAAGGACTCTCTTGGTTTCACTCATTTCATCTGCGTAAAACTTAGGCGGTTGAGGATCGTGTAGGTTGTCTCCAGACATCATTGTATTAGTTAAATTTCTACATACTATTTTATATGGAAATGCTAACAAATGACGTTTATTTTATAATATCTTTCGTTTTATGCAACGTTACGTAATTTCTTTAACAATCTCTTATTACGTTTCTTAATTTGACGCAAACGAGCAGACGCAAGACGAGACTTTATGTTCCGTCCCTGCTTCCTAGGAGTTTCATGGCGTTTAAGACGCATCGGTCTGCTGCTTACTATACAAGTATAGGTTATTTATGCTGCCTTGTCAACCTGTGCTTCTTTTGGAGTCTTCTCCATGTATTCTTTCTTAAATTCTTCCACCTGTGAAATTACCTCCTGATCTATTGGAGGACCATGTTGCATCAGTGGTGATAATAATACTGTACATCCATCTGGACGCTTAATTCTCCATACAGTACGATTCCTTTCACACATGGTAATGAGAAAGGGTAAATTATTCGTTGCTTCTTCTTCAGTTATATCTTGTATATCGGTCATTGAATAACTGCCTCCTCGACAATATAGGTAACCTCCACACCGTAAGGAAGTACCTGTTTAATTAAATCTACTGTCTCAGCAAATCCCTGAGACCCTTCATCATCCCATTTCCAATTAATTCTCTTATTGTCACCTTCATCCGAGATCAGAGTAATCTGTCTTTTAGAAAAATTAACAATGACTTCTTCAAGAGCTTCGTCTTCCATAGGAACCTCGTTTATATACTCATCATACCACAGGTCGATTAGGATGTCAACCTAATTCAAGAAGATAGTTGCAGCAAGGAGTTTGATGGTAGCAGTAGCAGTCATGGTAATAGCAGCACCAGATGCTATTGTTGTTGCTGCTCCTGAAGTCATAATGATAGCACCAGCAGCATTAGCATTAAATGCTCCACCCAAGACTGTATTACTATATCCAGTAGCACCACATGTAATAACCATTGGTCCAGTAGGATTAGCAAGAACCCATCTTGGAATAGCATCAGTTGCAGATCCTCCTGGCATCATAACAGTTTCAATAGATCCCTTACAAATTGTCCTAATACCAGCAAGTGCTGATGGACCTATTGAAGGAACATTAATTATATTATAGAGACTGGTTGTAAACAATTCAATAGAGTTATCACCAGCAATCAATATTTCTCCACCAGCATATTTCTGTACTGTTGATGAACATTCCATTGAACTACCAGTAATCTTAGTAGATTGTGAACCAATATCAAGTTCTGCTCCTTGGAACGTTATCTTAGCACCTGCGGAAGCAATATCTACATCAGAACCAAAGTTGATTGTATGCTTCTGAATCTTCTCTCTTACACTCTCACCCCTCTTATTAACAAGTTTAGGTGAACCTTGAGCATTCATAAAGAATCCACCACCAACTGTTAGATGACAATCACCAGTAACATCTAAGAAATAATCACCGTGAATAGTTTCTACCTTATCATTCTCAATGTCTATACAATCATCACCTTTAACATCTTGTGTACGATTACCTGCCCAAGTAATATGGTCAGCAACTAAATTACCTCTATCACCTTTATTTTCTACAGTAGGGGAATTAGTTGTTGTATTATATGCTTTAACTGTCTTAGCAATGAGTGCTTTTCTATCAGCATCACTCATCTTCTCACCACTCTTCTCTTCTTCTTCTCTTATTTGCTTTTCTGCTGCTGCTATCGCTCTTCTTTGAGTATTACTATTAATAGAGAAGTGTAGAGTACCACTAGCATTTCTCTTTTGCTCAATTTGACCACCTGGATTACCTATGTGCAATTCATAAGAACCATCCAAGAAAGTTTTTGCAGCAGTTAGATAAGGATCTGCCTGTTTAATTAGGTTATCAAATAGACTACCACTTTCCTTAGCTTTACCACCATCACACGACTGCCTACCACCACCTCTTATATTCTCAATTGCCTTTAATTCTTCTGGTGTACAATGTGTTACACCTAATAATGGATACCAACCAACAGTATCTTGACCTCCATCTGGTTCTCTACCACAATCACTTGCAAGGAATCCAATAATCATTGAAATGATTCCTGTTATGCTTGCTTTACCATTCTTAATAAGGTCAAATCCATCAGCAAAAATCTTAGTACCTTTTTTCCAAGTGTCAATGATATCTTTTGCCTTACCTACAGCATCAACGATAGTCGTAACTTTACTAACAACGCTAATAACGCTATCGATCATACTCTGAACATTACAAACAATACCATCAATAGTCTTTTGAACACTCTGCAGAACAAATGCTGCTTTATCAATTAAACCTTCAAGTAAACTATCTAACTTATCAGTAATGAAACTCATAGGATCTGAGATGAATTTCATGATATTACTATCAAGGTTGCATAATGCAGAAAGAATTAATTTTACTGCTGACTGAATGATCCCAAATATCACCATAGGTGCACCAGTCTTCGACCCAAGAATACTAACCAGTTTTAATTCATCAGCAAGGTTAGCTAATGCTTGACGCATTGCAGATACAACTTGTGCAAATACTGCTCCCAAGAAATTTTGTATCTTAACGGTAAGTTCTTTTGCTTTTACTAATTTACCACTAACAACATCAAGAAAATCACCATCTTCTGCTTTAATTAATGTACTAGCACTATCAGCAAGATCCTCTACCAAATATTGCAACTGATATTCTAATGTTTTCCAAGGACCACCTACACCATTAGCAGCAGGTCTTGGTTTATCTCCTATTTTTGGTGCTAATTTACCAACACCCTTATTAGTTAAGTTATTAGGACTTTGAGGTCCATTAGGTTCTTCACCGTCACCATCTGTGTCATCAGATGGTATATTTACACTGGTATTTGAATCCTTACTATATCCTTCTTCCTCAGTAGTTGCATTTGATGAATTTGGAAATAATGGGTGTGTAGCAGCAGGATTAGGTGCAATTCCTGGTTCCATATCCTGACCAGTAAATGCAAATTTCTTCGTCTTCTTTGTCTTATCTGATTTTTGAACTCTTAGTACGCCAATAACAATAGGCATTTGAGCATTATCACCATCCATGAAAAATCCCATGACAATAGCACCTGGTTGTAATTGACCAGATGATTCGCCTTGCTTATCATTACCTGATTGTGCAGTAGTTTGTAATACTGTAGCCCAAGGAAGAAATTTAGTAGGAAGGTCTGATGTAGTACCACCTTGTACATTAGTATAGTAACCAAGTACACGGCATCTAACCCTACCTAACTTCATAGGATCTTCATGATCTTCTACTTCACCAACCCACCAGTAAAATCCATCTTTACCAACAAAATTTACGGTTGCTTCAGAAACAATACCATCAATGGTGTCAATTGCCATTTTATTCTTATACCTTATGTTTTATTTATGAGACACGGACAAACTTATAAGTTCCATCATCACCCCAAAGGACATTACCCTCAGAATCTACGGACTTATCCTTAGTGAATAGTTTATTACCATAGAGATTCAACTCAGCATATACACTGGTATCCTCTCCATCCTGATCTATTTTACTATTAAATGATCCAGTCCACTTAGAACCATCCCATCTTAATGTCATATCACAGTTATCAAGTCTTTTCCAATTAGTATATGTGCCACCATGATGTTCAAGAACTACTTCTGTATCAGATAATGTCACAAGTTTCTTCCGAACCTCAAGATAAGGATCGGGATCATCTCTATAGTGATATGCAGCATGATACCATCCCAAACCTCTTCCAACTTTCCTTGTCCAATGCAAGGTCACCTGTCTAAATCCAGTAGGATTAGACTGTGCTTGGGCTTTATTACTCCAAGTACCTAAAAGAAACGCTTGAAAATATTCACTCATACCAATTTCTGAGACCTCTCATCAAAATCATACATTATGTTTATTGACATTATATATCTGTTTTGATCAGATTGATTTATTTCTGTCTTATGCTTCATCCATCCAGGAAATAATAACACATCATTAGTTTCCACATCAACAGTATGCCATTTTAACCCAAGACTATCATAGTTACCATGCATAGGTTCTGCACACTTGTATATCTGCATTGGATTCTCTATCATTAATCCTCCACCCTTAGGTGGAACATTTAGATAGCATGATACAGCAACAATAGCTCTATTATGCATGTGTTCTGCTGTCCATCCTCCTTTAGGATGTACATTAAGCCATGACTCTGAGATATAATTCTTTACTCTTGGTTCAAGTCTCCAAGTTTCCCATATCTCTCCGATACGAGATGGCAACCACCCCTGTACAAAGTCCTGAAACTCTGGCCAATAATGAGGAGGTTGATATTGTGTGCCCATAAGGACAACACTAGTCTCCGCACCATCTCTCATGAGAGGTTGCGGAACATTGTACTGTGTTTTGATATTCTCTGCTATCTTAAGATTATCAATTATCTTCTGCTTATTCTTATTAAATTCAAAGTCATACTTCCCTTTAAAGAGATAGGGAGTAGGATTAACATAATCTAACATAAACTTCAATCATCATAAACTAAACATTCTGGTTCGTCTGGATTCTGATCACAAAATAATTCTAAGCAATTAGGATCGTGATGGTCTCCATCTACGATCTCTTGATGATGATGCTCTTCGTATTCTATAAGGTCATGCAACTCTTCTTTAACGTGTCTACGTGCAGCAGGACTAATAGTAGGATCATCAAGGAGCTCCTTGTCGTGCTCTATATGTTGTTCGATTGTTGTCATAGTTTTCTCCAACTATACCGTAATATTTAGGTCAGGTCTACATTTGTTAGCGTTTGCAATTACACCACATCATTATTGATCTTTGACCCATCTGTTGTAGATAAAGTGGCGATAGCAGGTTTACCATAAAGACTATCCTTACAAAGAAGTAAGTTTGTACTGAAAGTCTCACCAGTAGATTCATGTTCAACACCAACTATAAGATAGCGTCCACTATACTTTTTGTCAATAAAAACTTCATCCCCTCTTTGTCCACCAGGCATTTCAACATAAACTGCAGATCCTGCATATAAATCAAGATTACCAGGAACTCCAATTGATAGTCTAATAGACTTCAATGATTCCATACGAATATATTGATATGCTTGAAGCTCTACCAACTGTTCATAATTCTTCTGGGGATTCTTTTTGAATTTTTTATCAAATACCTGGTTTGGAAGTGCAGTATAGCGTACTCTCTTTGGATAGTCAAGTAATGCCTGAACACCACTATCCATAAGTTTTATTGGATTCTGATCCTTAGTCTTTCCAAGATGAGACATATTCTTCCACATCTCTTGATTACTATATCTGTAAGTATCATTTGATATGTCCTGACTTACATCAGTTCCCACTTTAGAATTACCAAGTGTAGTTGGATCAAATCCAATACTATACCCTGCCCAAGCTCCATGTCTTAATCCCATAAGATAACTTCTTTCATTAGGGAATACTATACTATTAATATTATACGGATCAGTTTCTGGAGATCCTGTACTCTTAGGTCTATATGTGTATTTGTAAAGTTGAGGTTCTCCCTTTGTAAAATTAGTTTTAGTATCAAACTTTTGTGCATTAGCTCGATCAATCATACCATCAATTGATTTAAAATTATATCCTAATGCAGTCTCAAAGAAAGCATATCCATTTTGGAATGATGATTTACCCTTACCTTTACGAATTGTCCTCTGTCCTAACCAATAAATGAGATCAAATGGTCTCCAATTCGTTGATATGAATTGATGGTTATTAATAGATTCATTCAAATCAGTAAATACTTTCTTAGGACTACCAATATAATCCTTATTATTGAGAAGTCTTTTAACTATTGCTTCTGCTTTAGTACCAGACTCTGTTTGTTTATATGAAGTTTTCTTAGTTACGTCCTTCCTACCTCCAAACAAAACTTCACTGTGACCAAATACATTAACAACCTCATTCTTTAAAAACTCATCTGATGCAGCATTGATTATAAAGATATCAGACAACTGATTAGTTCTAGAACGATCTACAACTTCATAGGTTCTAAAAAAATAAGTTCTATCTATATGATCAGTCTTAAGAGTAAACTTCCAGCTCTCTGATCCTGTTAAAACAGCACACATTCCCATAGCATCAGTTAAAACAAAACTAGCTTGTATTGATGCATTAGTGATAGTCTCTGAAATACTAAAACCATTCAAAAATTCTACAAAATTCCAAGAACCATCAATTTCAACCCTCTGTCCATCACGATAAATGGATAATTCGGCTTCAATGTCAGAAATCTGACTACCTGTTATAGATCCTTTTCTATTAACATTACTCATCCGAAGATACCTCTCAAAGGATTATTAAATGAATTCAATGCTTGAACAGCAGTTCCGAGGAATCCACCGAAGCGACTTCCACCGCCTCCGCCTCCTCCACCGCCGCCTCTACCACCACCAGCATTGATCACTTTTGGTGTATTAGCAGAAGATAACACCTGTTGTGCCATAGAATTAGCTTGTGCAACCCAAGCACGACTACTATTATTTGATTTTTCAACTGCTGCCAATGCTTGTTGTACAATCTGAAGTGTTTTGGCATTCATCTCACGTCTAGCTCTATTCCTATCTTCAGTCTGCTTCTTAATTGCCTGAGTATCTTGAGTTCTTCCAATAGTAGGTCTTGGTGCTCTCCGTCCTGATGATACATTAGCAACTTTATTTGCTCCACTACCACCCCATAAACTTGTTTCTTCTTGACCACCTCTCTTTCCTCTTAACCCACCTTCTTGATAAGGTACACCTGGTCCATCACCTGCATATTTATCATTAGCCTTCTGTGCTAATAAATCCTTAGCTCCAGTATTACCAGCAGTATTAAAGATATGATTACCATACTTAACCTTATTAACATTCTGAGATGGATCCTCAAATGCACTCTTAGTTCTAAATCCAGTAGCAGCAATTAAATTGTCAGCAACTGATTTATCATAACCTTGTGCCATAATTTTATCCCTTAAAGCACGAGAATTCTGTGCCAACCTTATTGCTATAGCAGCACGTTTATATTCCTCCTCAGAGAAGTTACCATCTATAGATCCATCACGTACTGGTTGGAATTGTCCTTCACCCATAATAACATCAGTAATACTCTCACCCTTAGAATTAAACATACCTGGATTACCAGTCTGTCTAATCAATGCCTGTCTTTGTAATACTGCTCTTGCTACCAGAGACATACCAGTTGTACCTTCACCTCTTGCCTCAGCAAGAATTAATCTCTGAAGTAAATTAAACTCAGTCTTATCCATCTGCTTCCGTTCGGTCTTCCTCTTTCCTGGTAACTGCATGAAAGATTTCATCATTGAACGTAATCTATCACCACCAGATCCATCAGGATCATTCTTTCTTAACTTCCATAATCCCCAACGTTCACCAGTACCACCCCAATCTACTGGACCATAATTCTCATGAGCTCCACCACCATCTCTATTAGATGCTGCTTCAGCTTGAGTCATAACATTTTTTCTTGTCACATCACCTGGTTTCATTCCCCATGACATACCAATTCTTGCTGCCTCTTTCATCATATTAATCAACTGTGGTGATGTAGGAGGATATTCATCCCATCCTCTACCTCCCATTGCAGCAATAGCAAGACCTACAGCATTTTTATTACGTTTAAAAGTATGAGAAAGTGTTGCATCATAATCAGAATTCTGAGTTTTTTTACCAGCACCACTGAATATTGAATGATATCTACCTGTTGCT
>MDTC01110451.1_pt1 | contig 10197 bp, 5 predicted proteins | sample 811181 | NCBI WGS metagenome assembly MDTC01 (sample SAMN05326644, study PRJNA326480) | marine metagenome | isolation source: seawater | place: Pacific Ocean: North | collected 2011
AAGAGGCTGTAGGTAGAGAGAAACTGAGCATGGCTTTCGCCTCCAATTTGGGTTTTTTGGGGTTAACCTTTCGCGCAGTTCGCGGAAGTCTGTCAAGCCCACCCTGCATCGCTTCCCGGGCTTTCACAAGAGCGTCTCCTTCAAGATGAGCGGTAAAAGCAACCAAAATAGCAACGATCAATGCTTCTTCCCACATCCCTAAGATGGCAGCACCAATAACGGCTAAACTCGTTAAAACTTGGAAACCAAGTTGGCGGTTTCGGATACTTACTGCGGCTTCTTTGAACATTTGTGAACCTCCGACAATCAAACCTGGAAGTGCAATGGCTCCAATCATCAAAGACGACAAACCGATTATCTCACCGAAAAGAACGAGCAACAAAAGTGGAAAGGCAATGCCTCCGCCAATCAAACGCCACTGGTCAGGGCGTATTCTGTTGGATTGGGCAGCCACATACTTGACGGGTGAGCCAACAATCTCTGTAAGATGAGATTCGCGCAGGTCAAACATTTCCTGAGTGACATCCGTTGGGAATTGCAGAAGAATACGCTCATCTTCTGTTATTTCTGCATCGAGAACACCCGGTTGCTGACGAAATATTTTCACGAGTTTTCTTTGGTCAACTCCATTCCTGTGGGCTACTTGTGAACTGCGGACACCGACCAGTTCATTGAAAATGACGTCTGGTGCATGGCCGAGAGAACGTAAAACGGATGATGCTGTCGAAAGAGTCCCATATTCCAGTTGAACAGAAAGTTTGACTGTACCTGCGGTCGCAGATACGGTGCTCTCGTTGACGTGGACGAGGGTTTTCAATGCACGAGTGGCTTTACTTGCACAATCTGGACAATCCATTGCTAAGAGAGGCCAGCCAACTTCGTACTCTCCGGTCGCTTGCCGTACAATTGAGGAATCAAGAATTTCTCCGTCAAGAACTGCAGGTGGTGGATTCTTATTTTTCGCGGTTTTCTTCTTACCTTCTTTAGGCTTCATTTTTTTGGCAACTTTGGGAGTCTCCACCCCTCCATCATCATCGAGAGTAAGGAAGACGTCTTCGTCGGCGCCCGATGCCATAAAGATGGCTCAGTAGAGGTACCATAAATACCTCGCTTGGGAGAAAACAGGCGCATCGATGCTCATGAAGGATAAATTTCATCACACACGCAAGGTTGGCTAAGAATATGCAATGGCTACCCGGAGGTTGGTGTCCAAAATTTGTCGCAGTCGACATAGACGGCACCCTTACGGATGGAGAAAAACGACTCAACTCTGGTGCGATTGAATCGTTACACCGTCTTGAAAAAGCCGGCATTCCCGTCATTCTCGCCACCGGAAATGTTCGAGCAATTACCTATGGACTGTGGAGATTTCTCAAACTCACTGGTCCGATTTGTTGTGAGAATGGCGGAGTTCTTTGGGACTCTACCTTCGAAGAGCCGGTCTTGCAAGCGGATGGGAATGATGCAAAAAAGGCTGCTCAATGGCTTGATTCAGTGATGCATCTCGAGGGTGGTTGGAAAGGCATTGAATCCAACCAATGGAGAGAGAGCGAATGGTGCCTCTACCCCACTGAAGACTTGGAGCAAATTCGCATCCATCTTGCAGAGAGTGAATGGTCTCATCTGATTGCATTACGAACTGGTTTTGCAATTCACTTGATGGAGCCGCATCTTTCAAAAGGAAGTGGGCTCAAGATTTTACTCGACAAAATGGGATGGAAAAAAGAAGATATGTTGTGTGTTGGTGATGCTCCTAATGACCTTTCGATGTTTGAATTTGCACATTGGTCCGTAGCAGTCAAGGGTGCTTTTGAATCAGTATCAAAGGCTGCAGATGTCTGTTCACCTCACATGCACGGTGATACATTTGTACCGCTGGTCGATGCGATTTTGAAGGCTCATTCGACGAAATAATTTGGAAAAGAAGACGGAATATGTTCACTGCGTAAGTTATCGAGATCCGATTCTATTCGGCAGAGATATATTCTTGATGCAAAAGAAAAACTATCTTCGCTTAGTCAAAAAACAGGCTTTCAGCAATGCGTTTAACAGTGGAGTGCCGGGGGCAGGATTCGAACCTGCGAAGCTTTACGCAGAGGATCTTGAGTCCACCCCCTTTGACCGCTCGGGAACCCCGGCTTCTTGTTGAGCGTAGAACCCGCTGTTTTTGACTATTCCTCTTGGGATAAATCGACCAAATCCTTCGGTCGAGGCGGTGGCATACTTCGTTGGTCCATAGCGAAATGAACTTGTTCTGTGGTAAATTGATTATTTTTCTCGCGCCTTCGGAGAATTGAAGCAATTAAAACACCGCCTGAAAGAATGAAAATGAGACCTGCAAAGCCGAGTGTTGACACCATTTGCCCGTTTTTCTCATCGGTGCTTTGCACGTCAGCAACAATGACTGGAACATCCCCTGTATAGTTCACGAGTTTGACCGTCAACCCGAGACGACCTGTTTTCCATGCTTCAATCTGCCATTCAAAATCGACCCATGAACCGCCTTCAATTTGACTTGAATTCGTGACGAGAAGCCGTCCGAGATCATCATGGCACTCGACTGTTATGTTTCCAGAAAGGACACCAATATTCGAAACTCTTACGAAGAGAGTAAACTCTTCTCCGAGTTGAGGCTGTCTTGGCGTTACTGCCATGTCTTCGAATTGTGGTTCAAAAGCAATCCATTTCAGCATTGATGTCAAAGGTGACATCTCAGTACCTGAACCTGAAAGTTGCCTTCCAGACATATCTTGACCACTAAACCAAACGACCATGCGGTCATTCTTGAGGATAAGTGATTCATTGAGTGGCTGGAGATTTACGATGGAAGAGAATGTGTAGGTAGGTCCCGAACCGTTAAGATAGCCAATGGGGGCAGAACCTGCAGTATTTTCTATTTCGATTCCAGCGCGTGTAAAGTACCAATGCATCCTGAGAGAAGTAAGGTTCATTCCTACCTCATCACTTGTAATGGCAATGATTTCCTGTTCAGTTAACGCATTCGATTCAACCATCGAAAGAAGACCTGGAGGTAAGGAGAGCAACGGAGCATCATTGTCAAATGTAATGTCAAAGACTTGGAGTGAAGAAAAGTTAGGGATACCAATGACTTCCAAATCCATCGTTGCATGACGATGCTTGAGAATTGATGCATCCAAGTGAATCAGCGTCGAGACCGTTCCGTTTTCTGAAAAACTCAAGTTATGCTGAACTGAACGTTCCCCATCCGTGAGGAAGACTTGCAAGTAGACCGATGATGGAAGCATTTGGGCTAAAATCGTTGTATTGGCATGATATAAATGAGTTTCAAGGTGTAAGAAATCATTGGAATGAACCCAAATCTCACTGCCTGAAACCGTTCCATAGGGGAGGGTTTGATCAGAAATATCAAGAGGACCAAGGGAGAGTTCATTTGAAAGAGTCCAATCAAAGACAGTCAGGCGCGAAAGCCCTAAACCAAGATTCTGACCTTCATCGTATACTTTGAGAGAAGGTGTTCCAGACAGGGTTGAAGCATTCGCAACATTCCATGCAATCCTGAAATCAAATACAATCTGCCACTCCGCTTGAAGAGGAGTTTTCGTAACTTGAACGGTTGGTGAGACCTCAAAGCAAGCCTCGTCCCATAAGACCTGTTCAAAGCGAGGTTCGTATCGAAGTGCACACGAATTCTTTTCCTCTCGGCTAAGCAGGGCGAACTCAATGAAATCAAGGGATTCAAGTCCATTTCCATCTGTGAGCGTAAACGAGAATTGGTGTTCATTACCCGTAAGGAGGGAGGAGTTATACAAGTCAAAATTGAGAGATTCAGTATCTATCAGCGTGTCAAATCGTTGTTGAACCTGGAATGAAGCTAAATCAAAATCAGCACCAAATGCCCCACCTCCAACAAGTGGATTTCCTGCCAAATCAAATCCTTCTACGAAAACACTCGCCACTCCTGAAGGACGGCCTGCGGGTAAAATGTCTTGCCAAGAAAGGAGCGGTAGGTCAATTTCAGCCATTGTCAGTCCAGAATTGAACGTCACTGTTTGATGTGAATATTCATCCAATTCCATCACGCCATTCGCATTAATGTCATTGCTTGCTTCAAGCCAATAATGGAACTCAATGGAGTTGGATAACCCTTCAGGGTCTTGAAGCATGAGGCGTAAGGCAACATCTTGCTGTGCCGTCCAAATATGTCCATCAGCAGGAGCATAACCTCCTGAATCAAGAATGAGTAGAGAAGCCGTTGAAGGCTGAATCTTGTCGAACAAGAAAGGGATGTTTTGCGATGCACTGGTATGGTCAAGACTTGTAACAGTATTTTCTGTAACCGGTCCAGAGCGTTCCAAGTGAGGTGACAGGAGAATTCGAGTGTTACTGGGGAGTGAATCGGCTTTATCAGGTGCGTGAAGAGCAACTGAGAAAGCGCCATTCGAATCAATTTCTGCATACCATGACATGCTCCAGTCAACGGCTTGCTCTGGCCATTGGTCAGGCCCACCGCTCAGGTTGACTGGGGGGACTGCTGTCGCATCGATTCGAATTTGGGCGTCACCGATTCCAGCATAAGCGTCAAGCACCCCTTCAAAGCGTACTTTGCCAGTAGCCTGCATGCTTTGACTGGCGTTCAAGTGAAACGGCCATTGTGGATTTGACCAATCGCTTAAGACTCGGTTTTCGTCATCAATGACATTGAAATCGATGACCTCCAAATCATTCTCGATTTCATTGAAAAATGTTTGTCGGTAAAGGTGCGAAGGCCCGGTAGAGAATCCATCAACGTCAATTCCCTTTGCAAGAAGATGGAGGTCATCGACATCATCCATCAGCCAATGGCTCATGAAAGCCCAAGTCACCGAACATGTGTTCATCGTACACACGACTGAAGATTGATTTTCGACAAGAGAGGCAAGACCTACACCCGATAGTTGTCGGAATTGCGGAGTAGAATCAAGATTGTATGCTTCCACTTCGGCCAGGCGGCCATCGTATGAATGCGTAGATGAAAGGGTGAAATGAATCGATGACAAATCCGGTGCATCCCATTGTAACGAATGGGCATCTCCTCTCCAGTGTTGTGTTTCAAAGACAACCGTTTGTTTTGGCAACCAACGCGTATGCACAGGTGGAAGAATTCGATCAACGAGCTTTGTTTGTGTCGAATAACTCAAATTTACCATTATCGAGCCTTGTGAGGTTTCAACGTGGAGTGGAATGTCAAGAAGAGATGCTTGAGATTGATTGTACGCATCGTCCAGAAGAGAATTCAGAGTTTGGTGTGTAAGCAGGCTGGTGATGGTTTGATGGTGAGGGATAAACTGCAATTGACTGAACGAGCCGGAGAAATTTCCATTGAACTGCAATTGAATTACGCACGCATCAAGATGAGTGGTTATCTGAGATTGGTGAACACAAGAACCCGTTGATTGTATTCTTTGAGATTGTGGAGTCAATACCGGCTCAAAGTGTTCACCTTGTGCAAACGGCGCACTACGTATCCAACCTGTTGAGCCATCGGTCTGAGTTGTTATCAAGAAACTGAAATCATAGGATGAAACACTTTGTTCACTTCGAGGGATTAGCACGGTTAGATTGGCGATTGAAGAAGCTCCTGATGAATTAAAATGAAGCGATTGTAAACCATAGACTGTATTTGAATCGAGGGTTTCAAGACTGAAAAAGTTACGATTCATACCAAATTCGTGACTTGCGTTGGCTTCAGGCCATGCGAAGATTTCTGTTTGCTCTAACCCAAGTGTGACTTTCGGCTGGAGAGGTGCAGTGGCACAAATTGGCTCAAAAGTAAAGCCTGTGATTGAATCAGAAGGGAACCAAGTCAAGGAGAAATCTGTGGAAAGTTGTGGTTGTCCTTGACGTTCTATGGTTTGAGTCAATGTTGGTTTGTATGCATCATCCCAGTGACTAGAAACTACTGCATATTGGCTGTGTGATGCGGTAAGGTTTCCTCCAATTGTTTGAAAGTCTGCTTTTTGAAACGGGCAAACGGCATTTGTAGCCCATAAAAGCGAAACGAGATTAGTGGTTGCAGTGGATACGATAGCGTCATCTGAGTTGACTTCAAGGTCGTGAAGATTTGAACCGCTGTAATCGCCAAGATGGAGAAGATGGTATGCGTCGAAAAAGGTCATTGTACCGATAGATAATCGCTCAATATGCGGTGTGACCAGTCGGTCATGACTTGTGAGATGTGCGCGAACCTGAAGATTTGGGTATTGAAGCACATCAAGTGGTAAATCAAGTGGAAGGGTTTGGTTTTGATATCCAATGATAGGTGAACCATTGCCATCAAGAATATCAAAGCGTACGGTCGTGTTTTCAGGCTCATAGACAAAACCATCCAATTGACCCCACCCAAAGTGCGAGTCAGGGGTTAACACCTCTGAAACCCAAGTCCCCGCAGGTTCATAGACATCAATTTCAATCCCTGCATCGTCGATATACCAACCGTCTAACTCAATCAATTGGTCTGAAAAGAAACTGAATTTCGCACGAACTGTTTGACCCGTAAGATTCGATAAATCAAATTCTTTGAGATCGAATCCTCGTTGCACATTATGACAACCTCCTATCACTCGTGACCCGTCGAATATCCCCTCATTGTGGAACGGCGAGAAACTGTTCACCGTCGATAACTGGTCGTGGAAAGTACCGAGCGTTGGAGGAATGAACCACCATGATTCTCCACCGTCTGTTGAAAGTGAGACGGTACCGCCATCCCAGTTGGCTTCCGTACAAATCCAACTTCGGAATGTCAGTCGTGATGTTGCGTTTTCAGGAATGAAATATTCCGGAGAATACAAATCTGTCCACATATCGCTTCTGTATTCATCATCCAGATAGATTCCAGCCCCATTCAATCCTGAATGCCACACACCTGGACCAAAGCCTGAGGAATTGCTGGTCGGGCCTACTTCCCATCGTCGATTTGATTGAGCCCACAAGGACCATCCTGCAGGCAACTCATTTCCAGAATCGAAATCAAAAGTGCGGGTTTGTGCCAAATTGTGACCCAATTGAGTGTTCCATTGCCATTCATTGGGTCCTGCTGGGGTTTCTAACCATCCATCGCTCGAACCGTTCTGACCTGATGGCAGATTTGAGAAGTTTTTCAAACGGTAGATGACTTCTGAAGACGTACCTCGTTCAATCCATACACTCAAATCATCAATTGCTATTCCTTCCCAACTTGAAGAAGCTGTTCCACCAAAATTAACTTGAGCATTTGTTTCAACATTGAATCGAAGAAGAGCATGGCTGGCATTTGGATGTGCTGTATTCGTCCAAGGAAGTGAATAATGAATCGGGCACCATTCTCCCATCGAATCTCCACCATTGAACCAAGCCCCGTTACATACTGCACCCATTGACGGATGGCCGGGATATGTCGATATTGGTGAGTAAGTCGAACCATTGTCAAGTGAAAGCCATGCGGTGAGATAATCACTTGCCCCCCCTTGAATATCCCAGTTTACCCAAAGTTCTAGTTCGACATTTTGCCCAGTAAAATTAGCCAAGTCGAGTGGAAATACCAAATCTCCATACGCATTCGGTGCGTAATCACCAGACATGTTTCCATGGAACCATGAACCAAAATCATCGCCTTGGTTGTGGAGTTTAAACTCGTCAATAAACCATCCACCTCGACTTCCGATGCTTGAACTGGTTTGGAAACAAAGACGGAACTGAACAGTATCTTGCATATCAGTGACGTACGTATCCAATTGGAATTGAGATGTCGTCCATGCACTCTGCTCACCGTTCCATACCGTCAAAGGAGAATGGTTCAATTGAGCTGTCGATGAATATCCATCAACGGGAGAGAGCAAGCCCCAACTTCCATTTGTATGCCGGATTTCAACCCACGCTGCATCGTCGTCATGAAGGGCGGTCCAGTGCTCGAAAGTGAGCGTGTAATTGTTCACAAAGACTGGCGTTTCAACTGCAGGTGAGCGCAGGCATCCATCCATCTCCGGACCGATATCTCCCCTTGCTTGAGTCGCTAAAAATCCGATAGAATTCGAACCATTGGATGGAACGAGCATGCCGGAATGAGAGGAATACGGAACGATACTTGGCCGCTGTATTGACCAAACTTCGTGATCTCGACCAGTACCCATCCACCCCGGGGCTACGACGACTGACGATTCAAAATCGGTAATGGAGCCAAGAGAAGAATTGGTCGCCAGAGTTAATTTTCCACCGTGTCCAATTCCGTTGGTCAAAGTATGCGTGCCGTTCCACTGATTTGGTGCTGAAACACCAAACTGGCTACCGTTACCTGTAGAGACATTCCACAGCGGTGCAAGCTCAAGAGTACCGTCCAAGAAAGTTTGATTGGATGGAACGACAACAGTCGAAGATAAACTGGAATTTACGCTTGTAAGGTTCGCACCAGGGTGGAAAAATAAATCTCCAGTCGTATCTTGTTCGGCATCGGGGAGAAGGGATGAAGAAAACGATGCGTCATTGGCAGCGCTCAACGTGCTGCTGAGCATCAAAAATACAAGGAACAGTGCGGTGCGTGACGACCTCAAAATATCACGCGACGAACGCTGATTTTCTCGTATCAAAGAAACACCTCGCTCTGCGAGGTGAGCCATCAATTATCAATCAGCGCGCTGAATGTTTGACAAAACACCTGTGAAGGGTTCAAAGTATGTCGGCCATAGGAGTGAACGATGTCGAACCTCGGCGACCTTGACAGTGCCCAGTCTCGGGAGGTCGAAGAGCAGTTGTTTGCCACACATCGACTGCAAATTAATCGTCACGTTCCTGTGCCTTTGCCTCGTCAGGACTTTTGGGCTATGGTTCATCAATTGTTGAAGAGTTTAGACTCCGAAATTCAAAGTATGTTGATGAAAGGCATGACAGGGATGCGTCTTCAAAACCTACAGAAGCGTCAAGCAAACATTCGACTCATTGCTTCTGAGTTGGCAAGAAAGCGACTTGTAGCAATGATGCAACATGTCTCTTCACAGTCCCTTCGAACGTCTACGCAACCAGGCACAAGTCAAGATTTACCGGCTCTCGATTGGCAACGCCACGATCCTGCTGAAAAGGCAATTTATCACATGATGCAAGTGCAAATTGACCGATTCAAAATGGAAGTTGATTGGAATTCAATGCAAAATGGAATCGCAGGAGAAACCTCACAAGGCCAAACCCGACACGCACCAGGGACCGTACAACTCGATTCGTTTGTCGATTCAAATCTAACCGGTTCTGCGCCGCCAGATTTAGCATTTGAAGACCGAGAACCACCGGTAGAAGCTCTGCAAGAATCTGGTGATGATGAAGAACGAATCATCGAAGAAGAGTGGCCAGACTTGGATGAATATATTCACGCTGATCTCAACGACAGTGTCCCTGTACGCACTGAAACTGCAAGTGAAGAAACAGCACCTGTTGTCGAGCGTGAAAAACATGCTGCAGCACTCGAGTTAGCTCCTTCTAAGAAAGCACCATCTTCCATTGAGATGTTTGATTTAGGTGAAAAATCCGAAATTGAAACGCCTTCAGAAACTGAACCATCAAGCGAAGGTGAACTTGAACGAATACGAGTTCTCATGGCAAGCCCGGAACCAATCGCTACCAAGAATGGAGAGGAACTTATGCTTGAAGAAGGTGACATCCACTTTGTTGATGCCGAAACTGCAAGTTGGCTGATAGATTCAGGCGTTGCGGAAGCAGCAGCACTTTGAACAGCCTAACGGCACTTCATTGAAGCAACTGAATGATTCGAATTGCGAATCAGTTGACAGAGCGCATTGAAAGTTCAATGCTCACGGTATCTGGAATCTGGATACGAGTAACCTGACGAAGTGCAGACTCTCCTTTTCCGGAGGTAATATCCATCTCAAGCAATCGCTTGTGAACTCGAAGTTCCCAGTGGTCGTATGTTTCAACGCCTTCACCGTCAGGTGCTTTGCGAACGGGGACAACAATGTGTCGAGTTGGTAATGGGATTGGTCCACGAAGGGAAATTCCACCGGTATCACAGATGGTTTTGATTTGGTTCGCAACGGTATCAATATCACGGTGGTTTTGACCAGTGAGTTTGATGATCGTTACTGCTGCCATAGTGATTCCTTCCGATTCCTTTAGATTCTAAAAGTGAAATCACTTCTTGTCAATCTTCAAACAAACACCAGCTGCGACGGTCTTACCCATGTCACGGATAGCGAAGCG
>MDTC01247293.1_pt1 | contig 10197 bp, 6 predicted proteins | sample 811181 | NCBI WGS metagenome assembly MDTC01 (sample SAMN05326644, study PRJNA326480) | marine metagenome | isolation source: seawater | place: Pacific Ocean: North | collected 2011
GTCTCGAACCGGCGGCCTTCTGCTTGGCAAGCAGACGCTCTACCAACTGAGCTAGTACCGCATTGTTCCATTAAAAGGTGCTCATTATATTATAAAAAACTAAGAAAAATTATATTTAAAATAACTATTTTAAATTAATTCTTTTAATCTCTGTGAACCTATTGGAAGGCTGTTTTTTGGATAGAGAAAGATAATGAGGATCTATTTGAGACGGTATTACAAGCTTGAAGTTTGTAACCTTTGCATCACTTCTAATGTAATGATCATGATCTATTTTTCCATGATGATGTTTGTCTGCAAAACCTATGTGCTGAATTTTAATTTCAAAGGGGTTACCAATACCTAGCTTGTAAAGTAATTCATTATCTTCATTAAAAAAACTAATTACATAAATATCCTCTTTTCTAATTATTGGTCGAATAATATCTTTTTTATTTGGTTTTTCTAATTCAACAGAATTAACCTGGATAAAATCTTCAGCAATATCTAATGAGAATATTTTTTCATTTTTGTTAACACTTGGAGTTATGCGTTGATATGAATCATATTTATTATTAGACGTAGAAGTATCGTCTGATGACTGATCATATTTGCTCCAATTAATTTTTAATGCGGCCCCCATAGAACAACATATTTCTGCAAACATAAAATCTTGATTTGCACTTACCTCATTATCGTAAAGATATCCATCATCACTGGAATACCATAACCAAGAGCCTACATATGGCTGTTGTGCATCATAAGGAATTTTTTCATCATCCCACTCATAATAATAATTTGATTCAAACCAACCCTCATAAAAATCAATGGGATTAGTAATATCATTTGGAGCTACTAAATTGAGTGATAAATCTTCAACTATCCATGAATATGTAACTATATTATTTCCAGGCCTACTAAAAGATACGCTAGTATTATTTTCAAACTGTGTTTGCTCTACATCATCTATAAACCATTTCAGTTTTACTTTCGAAGTGTCAAAAACGGCATCTAATACAATATCAATTGATCCATTTGACAATGCTGAGCTTGAGGTTAATCCTTCATAAAAAGAGACACCATTTACTGAATAATTACCAAAACCCTGATTCATAATTGAACCATAAGCAAAGCCTTCAATATTTACTTTTCCATATCCTTGATCAGCCCCACTTTCCATAACCGTCCAATAAAGAGGTCTATAAGTTTCATCCTCAGAATAGTACGTTCCTGGGATAACTCCAACTTTGTTAACACAGTTTGAATCAAAATTTTCACCATCATATATTTCATTATCAGGGAATTGATTATAAAAACACTCACAATCTTCATAACTTCCATTGCCTACTTGATCTCTGTAATAAATCTCTCCATCTGAATAGTTATAACAAATATCATAATCAACACCAGGAACATTATTTAGATCTTCAATAAAATGCTTCCATTTAACATTATTTGGATTTGATACAGAGGTTGTATTAATGTAAGTATCTGCTCTAGGTAAATCTGTCCCATATTCAGAACCCGAATCATATTCATCTCCCATGTATCCATGTGAATGACCAAGTTCATGCATTACAACTTCTTCAGTAGCATTTGATAATTGTTGAATATTAATATTACCTTGAGCTACGCCACGACCGCTTAATGAAGAAATAAATGCTGCTACATCATAATCAAATGCATTACGAATTCTATCCCTGTCAACATCACCAATACAGTAAACAGTTGGTGTGCTTGGATAGCAACCTGCTTCTATTTCAAAAGCTGATAAACCAGTTTTAGCAACCTCTTCAATGACAGCAATTGAAAAAAAACCTTCAATAAATGGTGCTGCATCAGAGTTGATTAAAGTATTAACTGAATCAAGAACCTCACTTCTAAAAAACTCATAATTTTCAGAAGTAATTCTATCACCGATAAAAACATATTCTGTACCAGCAGTGTCATCAGGACTTCCTACTAAATAATAAACATAGTGGGAATCACTGGAACAGATTCCGTCGCTATCACAATTATTCTCTATGTTAATAGTAGATTTATTTGAAATAAAATAAGCGCTAAAACCTTGAGCACATTGAGAAAGTCCTCCTGAGTCTCTTACACAAAAGGTTATTTCATGATTACCAGCATTATTTAGTTCGCCCATGTTAAGGTTTATTTGACCTATACCTCCAACTAATGGCTCATTGTAGGTGCCTGAGATTTCTTCATTAGAAATGTTGGCATAAACCTGAAGCTCAGAAACATCATTATCTACATCGCTAATAGTTGCACTAACAGTTACGGTGCTATCAAATATCAATGTGTTTTCATCATAATTTGAAAAATCACTAGTAATTGTTATATTGGGACTATCGTTGACAGGATTAACTGTTATATCAACATTTCTAGTATAAACAATAGGACTGCCAATAGGTTGCTGGTTTTCATCTATTTCAGTAGCTCTAAAAGTAATAACAAAATTATCTTCTCCATAAAAATTACTAAAAGGAATATAAGTAAAAGTACCAGCGATATCAATGCTTGCACTGCCATTTGTTGGGCGAGATGTTATTGAGTATGTAATGTTAGACGATTTATTAGTCCTGGCAGAAAAACTGCCAGATAGATTTATGTCCTCATTGGTAGAAAGGGTTTTATCAGAGTCTACTGAAAATCTAAAAGGATCAGCGCCGCCACCGCCGCCTCCGCAAGAATATAAGAAAAACAAAGATAGAACTAAAAATATATTTTTGTTATGCATATTAAAAGTATATAGATATATGGAACAAAAAAAAACCGCTGACAAGCAGCGGTTTTTTAAATTAGGTTTTTATTAAAACTTATATCTTAGACCAGCTTTAAATATAGGACCATGATCTTGATATAAGAACATCATCTCTTTATATCTTGAGAAAAGTCTTACACCCTCATCACCTATGTTAAGAGCTTCAACAAATACAACTGCGTTATCGTTGATAACATAAGATGCATTAAAGTCAATTTGGCCTCTAGCTTCAATAAACAGAGGATTGAATTGATCTTCACCTGCATAACTTTCATCTCTGTAGTTATATGATAACCTTGCAGTATATTTCTCGTCTTCATAGAAAACTGATAAGTTTGCACCGTTACCAAATCCAGGTAAAGCTCTTTGCTCACCAATAAGGTAAGGATCTGCCTCTTCATCAGTATCAAGCATAGTTACGTTTGCTTGCATACCGTATGGAGTTCCTTCAAAGAAGTGTTGAAGAGATAACTCAACACCTGAAAGCGTTCCATCATACTTATTAACAGGTTGAGTGATATTGAATTGAGCTAAATTGTCATTTGCATCACCTACGCCAACCCAGTTAACGCCTGAGAATTGAGTGTCAATTAGATAAGTACCTGTTGGCCAACCATTAGGGTTTGAACCATCAGCAGCAGGATGCTGGTAACCTATACTTACAAAAATTGCTTCCCAACAAGCATTAGTTGGTCCAGGAACCCAACCTTGACCAGGACATTGTCCTGCTAGGAATGATGTTTGAGCCAATCTAGACATAAAGACATCAGGAACATTATTGAAGGAACCTGTGTAGCTATCAGCGCCATGATAATCTTCAATTTCTTTCATAAAGACATTTACAGCAAAATAACTACCTTCTGCATAGTAGTTTTCATATGCAAAGTCTACATTCATAGATGTGTATGGCTCCATTGCAGGGTTACCACTTACTAATGAAGTTGGAGCTCCGTATGAATAGTTACCTAAATCAAAACCAGCTCTTGTTTGCCATAATGATGGTTGTGCAATAGTATCACTAACACCAAATCTAATTACCTCATTATCATTCAAACCAATACTTAAATTGAAAGATGGCAATAAATAATCACTTGTTGATTCAGCCGTATAAGTTCCCTCTTCAGTAACCATTATTAAACCACTCTGAGCACCGTATTCATCATTACCCCAGTCACCAAAACCCCAAACTGTATTAACAGGCACTGTAGCCATACTTGAAGCCGTTCTGGTGATCTCTTCGTATCTAAGTCCAAGCTGAGCTTTAACAGGTAGACCATTGTATTCAGTATCAAAGTTAAAGTTTACAAATATTGAATCTGTTTCTTCAGCAATATTGTTTAATGAATCTGGTGTACCAGCACATAAAACACCTCTGTTTGATGTTCTAACAGAACCGTTATACATGTTTGTACCGTCATAACCAACTGCAAGCCAACCAGTGTTTTCACCGTTTTCTACAGCATCATCAGCTGTACATGCTTCACTCCAGTTATTAAGGTTAGTCCACCATAGAGCACCGTTACCAGTTGGATTAATATTACCTCTTTCCATCCAGTAAATTGCATCCTCTATTGTCATATCAGCCCATTGGAAAGTACCAACACTTAAGCCAGCCATCCAATCATCAGTAGTTGTCATAGTAAATGCATCATCTGGTGTTGCAACAACAGATGGCATTACAGGACTTCCTTCTGTATTACCTGCTACTATTTTTGAATTTGCATTATAGTTGTCATAAACCATTTTTGATGTTGAGAAACCAAATTCAACGCTTGATAGATGATTAAAGTTGCCAGATAGATCTTCCCAAGTTGCTATAATTTGAGTCTGATTAACTGCACCATCTGCAGTAGCTGCTGCTATATATGCTTCTCTTGGACCCATATCACCACCAACGAGAGTATCAACAGCTGCACCACCTCTTAAATATTCCTCAGTGAATACAGGAAGATTTCCTGTCATATCAAGCGTTCTTGCTCCAAGTTTTGCATGACATGATGCCCAATTACCATTCCATGTCTCCCATGGGTTTCCGCCCCATTGGCCACCAGCACCTAAACATCCGTCCCAGCCACCGTTTGAATAAATCAAGACATTATCGCCATTTCTAGCAGAAGCAGATGTCGATTCATGATGATCAATAGTCACGTTAAAGTTTTCAGTAAATTGAATATCAAGATTTGCACCTTGAGATTTATTTCTTTTAACAGAATCACCATATATAAAATTATTATCCATTGCATTTCCGTCACCATTACCAACACCTTGTGGAATAGTTGCAGATATCATAGCTCCGTGATCATTGACTACATATGAATCAATATCCCAGCCTGCCCAGTATGATGATTTCTGTCTACCGGTTGTCTCAAATTCCAATGATGAGAATGTATTATCTAATGTTAAAACTGCCTTATCGGTTAGCTGAATTTGGAAAGTTGCTTGGAAATTTTGTCTTAATCTTTCATTGTCTTTAGCCTTAAAGCCAACAATTTCAGGAGTGAATACAACTCCATCAGGTCTTCCTGTTCCAGTAACATTAGTAGCTGTTAAACCATAACCACCTGGAACCCAGGTAATTTCATTTGATCCAACTTCTCTATTATGTCTCTCTTGATGTGAGCCTGATAATGCGAGACCAATAGGTAATGAATAATCACCAAATTGTAATTCACTATCTCTGCTAAATAAGAAATCAAATTCAGGAGTGTAATCATCGCCAATTTCAACTTTTGTATCATTAACAGCTCTCACTGAAAAAGATGTTGCATCTCCAGTTACTAGTGGTTTTGTAGTAACCATATTAATTGTTGCTCCAATACCACCTGAAGGTAAAATAGCATTTGATGATTTATATACCTCAACAGCCGATACGCCATGTGAAGATATATCACCAAAGTCAAACCCTCTACCATGCTCATATTGTCCAGCAACAGTTGGCATAGATCTGCCATTTAAGGTAACAAGATTAAATTGATAACCTAGACCCCTTACGTTAACTCTTGAACCTTCAACGTTACTTCTATCAATCGTAATACCTGATACTCTAGCTAATGATTCAGCAAGGTTTTGATCTGGAAATTTACCGATATCTTCAGCAGTAATTGCTTCAGTAACACCAACTTTACTTCTCTTAAGCTCAATAGCGTCAATTAAACTTTGTTTGACGCCAAGAACCACCACATCTTCTACCTCTTCTTCTGTTTCATCTTGTGCGACAACAAATGAAAAAGGCAGCATTAATAATAATGATAATAAATATTTATTCACGGAATTTTCCCCTTTTATAAAAAAAAACAGAGTAATTAGAACTCATTGTAAGAAAAACGTCAAGAATTAATTAAATATATATATTTTGTAAATTATTTACAAAATATATAAAAATAATTGATAAAAAAGTATATAAAATTAAGCTTTAAAAAAAGGCTTAATTAATACAGAAATTCTCTATCTAGATTCACGCGGTTTTGATTCGTTTACAACAAGCTTTCTGCCTTCAACTTCCGTATCGTTTAATGCAGCTATTGCATCTTCTGCACCATCACTCATCTCAACAAAACCGAAGCCCCTTGAGCGGTTTGTCATTCGATCAGTAATAATTTTTGCAGACGTTACAGTGCCATGTTCGGCAAAAAGATTTTCTAAATCTTGGTCGTTCATACCCCAAGATATGTTTCCAACGTATATGTTCATGTTTTAATGGTTAATGAAAAAAAGCTATCTTACATTAAAATTAACAATAAAAGTAAAAAAATTATTCATTTATAAACTTTATTGTCTCTTCACCAAATATCTCCCACCAATTAAGACCAAGAAGGTGAATTTTTTCTAGATTTTCTTCAGATGCATCATCTAACATTCTATTAATGTTACCTAAAGGTGAGTTAATTCTGAGATAATTTTTACCAATAATATTTTGTGCAATGTCATTGTGAATTTCTGAATCAAGAACCATTCCAATGATATCATTTCTTAACCAGCCGACACCGCCCCATTTTACGGAACTTGATCCTTTGATTTTATTTCTATTAAGAGCAGCGCCTATACTTAAAACTCTAATACTTTCTGTGTTAAAAAATTTCTTACTCTCTATAAAACCAATCAGAGAAGGATTATTGGTAACAACCCCTCCATCAATCATCCATGAGCCGTTACTAATTTGATGTGTTGGAAAATACATTGGTGCTGCACTTGATGCACAAACTGCGTCGACTATGCTTACATCAGGGGTCTGAAATGAAGAATGAATGACATGTTCGCGCTTCTCCACGTCGTAACATAATGTTATCAATGGTTTTTTTGTTTTGCTTATAGTTTTGTTTTTAAACAATTCTTTCAAGACGTCTATTCTTCCTGTGTTCTCATATCTTGGCCTAGCTTGAATTAATGAGGCTTGATCCCAAAAAAAAGAAGTTTCCATAATTTTTTTGAGGTAATCTTTTGACCAATATTTTTTTACTTCATTAGCTCGCAATCCATCACATGCAAAACATGCAGCATTTAATGCTCCAGCGCTTGTGCCAATAAACACATCAAATATGTCAGCAACTTTTTTACCGCTTTCTTCCTCTAGTTTTTTTAAAAAAACTATGCCAGCTATTGCTCTTACACCACCACCATCAAATGAAATAATTTTTTTTGAAGGTTGAGGTACTGTTTTTTGCTTCAGTGTGCTAAAAAAACTGCTTATTTTCATAAATAACTTTTAGCTTATATTTATTTAATAATTATCAATTTAAGTATCTCACTTGCCTGCTGAAGACTTCCTAAATTTTCTACATCAACAAATCCTGCATTAAGTAATATGTCCTTGGCTTTTTGAGATCTATTTCCGCTCCGACAATAAAGATATATTTTTTCAGTTTTATCAAAGTTGTTTTGAACACTTAGAATGTTTTGCCACTCAATATTAATGGCTTTATCTAAATGTGAAGATTCAAACTCTTTTGAAGTTCTAACATCAATAATTGCATCTCCTGTCAATAAGCTTGGAAATAGCAATACGATAAAGAAAAAGTTTCTTATCACCTAGAGCCAATCCTGAATGATCATATCGGATGCCTTTTCTCCAATCATAATTGTTGGAGCATTAGTATTTCCACCAATTAAAGTAGGCATAATAGATGCATCTACAACTCTTAATCCTTTGAGATTATGAACTTTTAATCTACTATCAACTACTGCCATCTCATCATTTCCCATCTTACATGTTCCGACCGGATGATAGACTGTATCAGCTGTTTCTCTAATTGCTTTTTCTATATCTTCATCATCGTCTAAATCAATTGGTCTTAAAACATGCTTGCTTGTATATTTAGCAACTGGGTCTTTATTCATAATTTTCATCATTTTTTTATATCCAGCAATCATATCTTTTACATCATCTGGATGAGATAAAAATTTCGGATCGATCTTTGGATCATCTATAGGGTCTGCTGAATTCAAAGTGACTTCACCTCTTGATTTAGGACGAAGTAAACAGGTGTGGCAACTGATTCCTGTTCCCCACATATGCTCCCTACCATGGTCAACAATCATTCCTGGTGAAAAATGCAACTGTGTATCAGGTATATTAATATCATTTCTTGATCTTATAAATCCACCTGCTTCAGCTACTGTTGATGTAAACATTCCTGTTTTTGTGAGAATATATTTCAATATCTCATATGGGTATTTAAAAAATAAGGTTCCAATTGAGAAGCCAAAAAGTTTAATTGATTTATATTTATGTACCGTAACATAATCAATATGATCTTGAAGATTTTTCCCGACGCCCGGTAATTCTAATTTATGCTCAATGCCATGTTTTAATATTTCATCTGCAGGACCAATGCCTGATCTAAGCAAAATTTGAGGTGAGCCAAAAGCCCCAGATGATAATAAAACTTCTTTCGAAGCTTCAATAAAAAAATCATTACCTTCAGCGTTAATGCAATGAACACCAGTGGCTCTGCCATCATCAATATTTATTTTGTTAACATTAGTATCAGTTAAGACTGTAAGGTTATCTCTTTCTAATGCAGGCACTAAATATGCTTTAGCAGTGCTACATCTTTTACCATTTTTCTGAGTGGTTTGATAATAACCAATTCCTTCCTGGTTTTCACCATTAAAGTCTTCGTTAAATCCAAAAATACTTGATCCAGTTTTTACAAAATCATCAACAATCTTATTTTTGTGTCTGATTTTATCAACGTTTAAAGGGCCGCCTTGACCATGAAAATCATTATCTATAAGTTCATTGTTTTCACACTTTTTGAAATAGGGCAACACGTCATTGTATGACCAACCTTCATTACCTAACTCTGACCAATGATCGTAATCCCACTTGTGGCCTCTAACATATAACATTGCATTGATTGAACTAGAGCCTCCTAATGTTTTACCTCTAGGTTGAAAACCGCGTCTATGCTCCATAATTTCTGACTCAACTTCATGAACACCACCAGCTGAATCAACTACGGAGGATGCGGGCTCAGTTATTGAAACTTTCTCAAATTCTTTTTGAGGTACTGTATTGTAATTCCAGCTGTAGCTACTATTACCACCTAAAAAAGCAAAACCAAGCGGAACTTTTAATCTAACATCACTATCTTTTGAGCCTGCTTCAATTAAACATACTCTAAAGTTTGGATTAGAACTTAGCCTATTTGCCAAAACACACCCAGCTGAGCCTGCTCCTAAAATAATAAAATCGTAGCTTTTAGTTTCCATGATAAAACAACCCCCTTACAGAGTTTATGATTTCATTGTTAAGCTGTAAACTTAAAGTGATGAAAAATTTAAATGTCGTATTCAAATAAATAAATGTTATGAATTATTTTTATATCTTCATTCTATTTTGGGTTTTAGTTGCTTTTGTAACTTTTATCTATTTATTCTTTGTAAATGCACCATACGGTCGTCATATGCAACAAGGTTGGGGTAAAAACATTTCAGCAAGGGCTGGCTGGGTGATTATGGAATCGCCTTGTGTGATTTTAATTCTTATCTATGGTTTTTTAATGAAAGATCAATTATTGCTAGTACATGAGATTTTTTTACTAATTTGGCTTATGCACTATGTACACAGATCTTTCATTTATCCATTTTTAATAGATTTAACCAATCCAAAAATGCCAATAAGTATTGCTGCATCTGCATTTTTCTTCAATATAATTAATGTAAACGTTCAAGCTATTGGGATCTATTATTTTACTGAATATCCTGAAAACTGGATTGCTAATGAGGCATTTTTAATAGGGGTAGTAATATTTTTTATTGGTATGTTCATCAATATTAAATCTGATTATTTGCTTATTTCTATGCGAAAAAAGAATGGGCCTGGATATCACATGCCCAATAAATTTCTTCATAAATATATATCATCACCTAATTATTTTGGTGAAATTATTGAATGGATAGGTTGGGCTATTCTTACTTGGAGTATCTCGGGGGTTGTTTTTGCCTTA
>MDTC01107911.1_pt1 | contig 10196 bp, 5 predicted proteins | sample 811181 | NCBI WGS metagenome assembly MDTC01 (sample SAMN05326644, study PRJNA326480) | marine metagenome | isolation source: seawater | place: Pacific Ocean: North | collected 2011
GTTTACTTATTAGCTGATTATTTTCAAACTTCCTCAATGTCACTTGCAATTGTAAGATCTTTCTCTGCTGTTCCAGCTCATGCGGTATTTGGAGTTTTTATGGGATACTTTTTTATGAAATATGTATTCATTAAAAAAGGAGATAACCTTTTATTTGCTTTCCTAGTACCATTTGTATTACATGGTTGCTATAATTTATTTGTTGTCTCAAATTTTTTAGTCTCTTTAGGCTTGATTTTAGTTTCTTGGATAATTGCATTGAAAATGTTTTCTGGCTTAAAGGAAATACAAAATAAGAAGAAGAAAGAAAATGAAAAAAAAATTAATTAGATACTTTTCAATAAGTTTGTTTTTTATTTTTTTTATTCTTGGAAAAGTAAATGCCCAGGTTGCTGATTGTAGAAATTTTGTTGAAGATATTGAAAAATTTTATCATGAATATAATTTAGGACTTTCAACTTATATTAATAAACAAAACTATGGTATTGAACTTAAACAAGGTTACAGCAAAAAAAAGGATGAATTTGAATATATTAAAGATAAAGATGGTTTTTATTCTGTTGGGAAGATTATAGATCCAGAATTATATCAAGTAGTGTCCATTAATGATAAATTGATTGCTATAAATGGTTCTTCTTTAAAAAACTTAAGTGATAAAGAGATATTATCCAAAATTTCATTTAATAAAGAAAAAAAAATTTCATTAAAATTAAAAAATCAATTAAATTCTGAGTACTCTGTTGATTTAAAGCTTAAAAATTTTAAGCACATTAACAAAATTCTCACATTAGATTTAAAAAATTTAAAAGTTGATGAAAAAAATGGAACATTTGAGGCATTTATATCTCTAAATTTTTTATATGATTACAACGATAAATCTAAATTAGTCCAAATCGCTGACAATAATTTAAGTTTTTTTGATAATGACGAAAAATTTTGGGATACAATTGAATGCAATTTTTCATTAGAAGAATGGCGAAAACTTAGAATGCCTTTTCCTGAGGTAAATTTTGAAAATAGGATAGATTACAATCAAAACTTAATAGAATCATATGTAAATATATATCCATTTCTCAAAAAATCCCCTTATTACGATAGCGACTCATTAGAGGTATCTTTTATAGATAATGGTGTAATGAAATTTACTAATGAATTTAATTTAAATAATTTTCCATTTGATCGACAAAAACTTAATATTCAAATTATAAACAAAACCGGCATTCACGCTTCAACCTTACGATATTCAGATTATTCCGCAAGAAATGTTGTGGAATTTTTTGAAAAAACTAATATTCCTGGTTGGGAGCTAATAAACTCAGAAGTTTATTATGACTTATATAAAAATCCAAATTCAATAGATGGTTTTATTACAGACATAATCAATATTGATTTAATCTTAGATAGAAAACATGGCTACTATATTTATAAAGTCATATTTCCGATAATACTAATTTTATCTGTATGTTGGGCAGCTGTTTGGATAAATCCAAAGGAGCTTGAGTCAAGATTAACAATCACAATTGTATGTTTATTATCATTGATTGCTTATAACTTTGTTATTGACGCTGAATTACCTAAATTAGAGTATTTAACAACTTTGGATATTATAATCTTGATATCCTATATATATGCAACAATACCCAATTTTTTAAGTGTAATTAGTTTTCAAAATTTAACTAAGAAAAGAAAAAAAGTTCTTTTAATAGAGCAAATAAGTAAGAAATATGGTTTATTATCATACATAAGTTTAATTTTTTTAGTAATATTTATAAATGTAAATGATAATCCTGAAACTGCAGGGGCTTTCGCATGGCTAGTATTAAAATAAGATCCTTTTTTATATATTTGATTTGGATATTAATTGTACCTATTAACTTTTCTTTATCAGACACAAATAATGTAAAAATTAGTAGTAAACTTTTAGAAAGAGATATGTTTTTAAATATGTCTAAAAATTTCTCTCAATTGAGCTCTAGTGCTGGTTTAATAAATAAAAATAAGATTAAAAAGAAAAAGGTAAAATTTCGTGGTTCAATTCAAACAAAGAAATTGTATAAAAAATATTCTCCAAGTGTTGTTTATATACTTAATCCAAATTCTGAGTCATTAGGCACAGGTAGTGTAATTGATAAAAATGGCATGATATTAACAAATTGGCATGTAGTTAAAGATGCAGAAACGTTAGGAATATGGACTAAATCTGATGACCCAGATTTTTTAAAAAATGAAGATTATTATCTTGGGAAGATATTAAAACAGGATAAAGAGTCAGATTTAGCAATTTTACAAGTGTCTGGTTTACCAAATAATATCGTTCCAATTTCTATAGGAAGTGTTTCTGATATCGAGGAAGGTGATGAAGTATTTGCTATTGGACATCCTGAGGGCTTTACTTGGTCATTTACTACTGGAATAGTCAGCAAAATTAGAAAAAATTTTTCTTGGAAATATACTAATACATATCAACATAAAGCCACTTTGATACAAACTCAAACACCGATTAGCCCTGGTAACTCTGGAGGACCTTTACTAGACTTTAGAGGAAGATTAGTTGGTGTAAATACCTCTTCTGCTGCAGCTAATATTAATTTTGCTGTGGGTGTTAATCATGTAAAAAATCTTTTATCTAAGAAAAATAATTTAGTTTTAGTTAAAGAAAATCCTCTAAATACTTTGATGTTAAAAGAATATCCTAATGCACGAACTCAAGATTTTAACAAAAATGGGGTAATTGATACATGGTATGTAGACATAAATAACAATAATAAAATTGATACAGTTTTTGTTGATGATGATGAAGATGGTTTTGTAGAGGCAACATTAATAGATGATAATGAAAATGGTGTTTACGAAATACAAGTAGTCGATGATGATCTAGATGGTAATTATGATAGAGCATTTTTAGATCAAAACGAGGATAAAAAAATTGACGTAATTGCTTATGATTATGATCAAGATGGTAAATGGGACAAATTTGAAAAAGTTTCTTAAAACTTTTTTTATTCTTATTTTAATTTTTAATGCCAAGCATACATTTTCTCAAGAACGATATTTTTCTTATCAATGTTTAGATAATAAAATAGACCCGCAATTGATAATTAATCAATTTGAGATAGATACGTATGCTTTTGCTGAAATGAAAATTTATCAGCCAATCCTTTATGATCTTAAGAATATTAGATATTGTTATGAAAAGGTTAAAAACGAGGAAAAATATTTTCAAATTTTCGATACACTTATAGATATAGGTATAATTTCAAAAGAAACTTATTTAAATATTGAATATAAAGATTTTTTTTCAAAAGAGGATTGGAATAAAATTTTCTACAACTACGTTCTTACAAAAGGAATTCTTTTTGGCAAAAATAATGATAAAAAAATATTTCCTAAAAAAAAAATTGATTTACAAAATATATTTAGATTAATTGATATTTTAAATTTAGAGAAAGCTAAGAATTTCAATGATATAGTCCAGATTATATTTTATTCATATTTAGAATATGATTATGATCTAGACGGTGTAAGTATTCTCAAAGTTTTAAATGAAAATTTAGAATTCGCTAAGAATAAAAATTTTTTTGAGTCTTATGTAATTTTATCCAGAATTAAAATTGAAATGCTTCAAAGAAATAATTTAGAAACTAAATGTGAAAACTTTCACAACATAGAGTTGAAAGAGATTACAAATAAATATCTTAATACAAAATATCGACAATATTTAAAGGAAGACAGTAGAATTATAGAAGTTAACAAAGAGATTAATTTAGCTTATCAAAAAACTTTTCTATGCTTACCATTGTCAATGGAAATCGCAAAAAATTATTCTAATTTGATAGAAAATTTATTATTAAAAAAAAATTCTTCAAAACTTGAACTTGAACTGAAAAACGCAAATTTAAAAGCACTAACATTTCAGTATGATAATTATCATGCTTTAGGAGATAAAGAAAATTACAATTTTTATGTTAAAAAATTTAGAAAACTAGTTGATGAATATCAAGTAAGTCCTTTTAAAAAAATAGAATTTGAATTGGATATAATTAATAAAGAAGACGAGGCAAATCTATATATCAAAGAAAAAAAAATAATTGATATTATCAAAAATTTATCTGAAATTATGTATGCAGACTTTGTAAAAATAGAATATGCATCCGATGCTCTTGTATTTAATTTTGAAAAAAAAAAATTAGAGTTACTCGCTTATAGAGCTTATAGTCAAATTCTTCTTCAAACTGGTAGAAAACTACAGGCTTATGAAATATTAAAAGACCAGATTGATTTTTACGAAAGTTTAAGAGATAAAAATGATTATGAAGTTTTAATTTTAGATGACAAATTAAAAGAATATGTAGATACAAATCAAATTTTACCTGATCTTTATCATCAAATACTTAACTTACTTGCATATTTAAAAGATTTTTCTAATTTTAAAAAATTTTCTCTTAATGCATTTAGTTTATGTGAAAAATTAAATGATGATGGAGTTCATAAAGATTGTTACAGGGTCCATTTAGCATATTTAAAGGGTGTAGTTACTTTCGAGAGGAATGAAATAGACAAAGAGCGGTCAATTCAAATAATAAATGCAGTTGATTATTATCGAAAACAATTTTTATTAATGGACGAATATGATCTTTATTCAGATTTTGCAAAAGCAAGATTTGAAAATGAATATTTATTTGGAACATTATTTGGAATAATGTGGACAGAAGCTCTTAGCAGTAAAAAGATAATTGAATTTGAACATAGAGCTAAAAACACTTCATATTATTATATTTGTGAAAATGATTGGCAATCAAGGTACTTGCAAAATTCTGAAATTCTAGGCAATCCTTATGCATCACCAGAACTTGGTATTATGACAATACAATTAGCTTGCCTTATTGAAAATGGACGAAAAAATAATTTGATGGACGCAAAAGAGGAACAGAGGTACATCAAATATCTTAATGACTATTTGGATAGATATCAAAAACAAACCGAAACTGTAAAATTTAAATATCTCGATACTGCTGGTGGTACAAATAATTATATTTTTCAAGTATCTGGGATGTATGCATTTATTGATGAATTTACATCTCTTAAAGAAAAACAAAAACAAAAACTAAGGTCGCGTTTATTTGAAAGTCTTCAATATGAGCAAGCTAAATTTTCTATCAAAACAAAAAAAAATTTTTTAGAAAAATTGATACCAAGTAAATTAGATTTAAAATTAAAAGAAAGAAAAAAACTTAAAACTACATACAATAACTTAGTCTCTGCGATAATACTAAGTACGGAAAATAATAAAACAATTTTGATAAATGAAAAAAAACAGATTGAAAATAAAATTAATGATATAGATAATTTTATTTCAAAAAAATATAAGAATTTTTCTAATATAAATAAAATCAAAATATATAGTGTTGATGAAATTCAAAAATCTTTAAATAAAAATGAAGCTATGATTTATTTGATTAATGAATTTTTTCATCAAGCATTTGTTATCACTAAAAATGAATTTCATCTTATATCAGATTATTCAATTGGAAGAGAGCGAACCAAAAAAGTTATGGATTTAAATAGAAAAAATATTACTGATGAAATTGACTCAAGGTTAACTCAAAATATAAATGCTCTTTTTTTTAATACTTATTTCAAAGAAGTTTATAAGAAAATAAAGAATAAAGATAAACTAATATTTGTTGCAGATAAATATTACAGCAACTTTCCTTTTGACACGATGGTGATAAATAATCCTGAAATGAATACGAATAACATCGACAAAATTGATCATAATATTAAACCAAGATATTTAGTTCAGGATTTCGAGATAAGTTATTTACCAAATATAGAGACATTCGTACAAGTAAGCAGTAACAATAAAATAAATATTAGTAAAAATTCAAAATTTTTAGGTATTGGCGATCCAATTTTAAAACTTCAATCCAAAAAAGAAAAAAAGATTACAGAGGTAAAATTTTTAAGAACTGGAAATATTGAGGATACTAACTCAATTTTCAGTAATTACGATGAATTACCTTTCACAAAGGATGAGCTTACTGAAATGAGTAAAATTTTTGCTAAATCTAATTTGTTAATTGGAAAAGATGCAGATGAAAAAAAGATAAAAAATTTAGATTTAACTGATTACGATGTAATTTCTTTTGCAACTCACGCTGAAGTATTTGGAAATTTTTCAGAATATAACGAGCCTTTTCTAGTATTGTCACCTCCCAAAAACTCAACAATTGAAAATGATGGATTATTAACTACATCTGAAATTTCAGAACTCAACCTAGATTCTGATTTAGTAATCCTATCAGCATGTAATACAAGTTCAAAAAAAGATGAATACGCCGAAGGTTATTCTGGGCTTGTTGCATCTTTTTTTTCAGCAGGTGCGCGATCAATAATAAGCACTTATTGGCCTGTTGAAGATAAAGCAGGTTACATATTAATGACTGAGACAATTGAAAAAAGTGTAAATGATCAAGTATCAATCTCAGAAGCATTAAAAAAAACAAAGATAGAATTTATTGAGGGAAAATATGGTGAGGAATATAAAAAACCATTTTACTGGGCTCCGTATGTCTATCTAGGATTGTAATAATTAATTTAAATTTCCAATTAATACGAAAGGTGCCCAAAAAAGTGGGTGTGATGTTTCGATATTATCCATCATTTCATTTTTTGTTTTTTGAAGTGCTATTGATAAATTTTTCATATTTTTTAATTTCTCAAAAGTTTTTGTCGTTAAATAAACAGCTGAATTTGTCTCTACATCCCAATGTGTTACGAGCATACTTTTGGTCCCAGCTTGAAAAAAAGCACTTGTTAATCCCGACAAACCATTTGCATTTGGACTTCCATCCTCAGAAGCAGTATTACAAGCTGATAATATTACGATATCTGAATTTAGGTTTAATCTCTCAATTTCTGAAACAGTCAAAATTCCATCATTATTTTTGTTAGCTTTTATGGGTGGTGTTAATATTAATCCAGGCTCTCCTATATTCTCAATTTGATTGGCAATAACAGCATGAGTTGCAAAAGATATAAATTTAAACTTACTCAAATCAATTGATTTAATTTTATCTTCAGTAAATTCATTTCCTAAATATAATTTTGAGTTATCTTTAAAAATTTCTGCAATAAACTTTAATTCATCTCTTGTTTCTGGTAGCTCACTTAATTTTCTTATTTCATCAGGGTCTGCAATACCTCTTAACATCACTTTATTTATGTCCATTTTTTTGCTTAATTGGATTTTATTTTCTTTAAATTTTGGATCACCAAGGCCAACAAATGAAAATGTGCTTTTGTTATTAGGAAGACTTTTGAGTTCAAAATATGAATAAATTGAAGGGTAATAACTAATTGCAAATTTTTTTCCAAACCAATTTAAGTTTGTATAGTCAAATTTTGCTTTATTTTTTGTATCATTTTTAAGCAGGATTTCAAAAGGCAAACTATTTAGAGATTTATGAGGAATTATAATTAATTCTGACTTACTTTGAATCTTATTTTCAATTGGTTCAATAATTAAATTGTATAATTTATTTGAATTAGAGATATCAAACTTATTTATTGTTCCTTTATTATTTAAATTTAAAGATCCTCTTATTTTTGTAATAAGATCTTCAATAACTTTATTTTTCTTCCTTATTTTTTTTATCTCGAAATTGTTATTTGATAATAAGATTATATATAAATTTTCTGGGTCAAAAAAATATGAGACCATTACTTGATTATTCTCAATACTATTCTGAATTTCTTTTAAATTATATTTTTTATAAGTATTAAGATTATCTCCACCTAGTTTTGATAAAATTAATTTTTTTTGTTTATCTATTTTTTCTTTTGAAATTCTTAAATTTTTTATGATTTCGGGTGATTGTTTTTCGTTTAAAGCTACTTTTGGAAGCTTTTCAAACTCTATTTGTAATTCTTGAAGTTTCCTTTTTTCATTCTTTATTTTAGGATTCTGAGACCTTTCTATAATGTTTGCAACTCGTTTGTTAAATTTTGAAGTTCTTAGTATTTCAAATAACTCAACTATAGCTGAGTTAAAATCACTTTTACTTATCAAATTAAAATCGTTTTTTAATTTTAGATAATCCTCGTTAGATAAATCTGTAACATTGTGTAACTGGGTTATTATTTTAAGTCCGTAATATTGTACACTAGGTGCTCCCTTTTCAGAAATCAATCCTTGTGCATAATTAGAATAAAATGAGTAGTTTTTATAGAACAAATTGGTGTAATTTTTTAAATCTCCTGTTTCTTTGTAAATGAGTCCTTTTGCTGCTAGATAACCGATTTGTTGATAAGTATTTTTTGGTTTTATTTTATTTAAGATTTTGGTTGCCTCATCGAATTTTTTTAATGCTATTTTTGATGATGCTAATCCTAAATATATATTGTTATTCTCTTCTTGAGGTGAAGCTTTAATACTTTTGGTGAAGTATTTCTCTGCTTTTCTAAAATCTCCTAAGTCCAGGTATGCATTAGCAACACTTGCTAATGAAATATATCTACCCATTTTGTAATGTTTTTTATGTTTCTCTAATAATTTGACTAATTTATCATTGTAAAAAGCTAAATCTTCTGCGTTTGTTGGGCGAATTAAATTTACTAGCTCATCGAGGGGCTCTATAAGCAATACACTTTCAGGACCTTCTTTATTTTCAATTTTGTTTACCAAATCTTTTAAACCTTTTTCTCCTTCATAAGTATGACCCATAGAAATCATAGTTATGTAAAGTCTTCTCATATTTTCCCAATACATTTCATCTGCATAGATTTGGGGAAGCATCTCTGTCTGACCAGTAAGAAACTCAATCGCTTCGTAGATTGTTTTTTCAGCTTTCTCGAAATCTTGTTGATTCATGTAATGTTGATATAAGGCTACACGGATAGAATTTCTTGTATTAAAATCAAAATTATCTTTAGTTTCATTTCTTATTACATTATCGATGATCTTCTTTGCCTCTTTTTCATTTTCTAGACCACCAATATCCATCAAAAGTACTACATAATTAGAAAATTCAAGCATACACGTTTTTTGCCTTTTTTTTGATAACTCTGAAATTTTTTTAAAACAATTCCAATATTCTAAGGCAAGTTTCTGATATTTAATTGCTTTATTAAATTCACCAGTTGTTCTAAAAATAATCGTATAATTATTCAGTGCTTCCGCGTGATGACGGCTTCTTTTTTTTTTATAATCAAAATTAATTTTTGAGTATTTAATTGTTATATCGTAATACTTTTTATCTCCTGTGAGATAAAATTGCCATGCACTCAACTTTCCAATATTGGCATGCAGTAACCGCTTTGAATAAGCCCGCTTACCCACAAAAATATTATGTGCCTTTTGATAGTCATCGGCTTCTATACATTTATTTATAGCAATTTCCATATCTTTGAAATTGTATTCTTTGTAAAAGCCCCGACATATATTTAAAAATAAATCTGCTTTAAACTTTGTTTGTAATTTCATTTTTTTTATGTCAAATTTTCTATCAATTTGCAGCATTAGTTTAGCAAATTTTTCACTATAGTAGCCCTCACCTTCAATCATTTCTTTGTAAGTTTTGTATGGTTTAATTCCTGTATTAAGCATCTTGAATAAGTCTTTTGCGTTAGTGGATTTTGCATAAGAAATTTTAAAACTAAAAAAAGTAAATATGATCGTGATTAAAATTAAATGACTCAATTTAATTTTGTCCATTCCAGATAATAGGATTTCACATGAAAATCCTCAATAGAGTAATTAGATATATTCTGTAAGGCAAAAAGTCTTACAGAAAGGATAAAAGATGACTTTGAAGCAATACTTAATAGCTGGTGTAATAGAACAAGCGATAGTTCTAGGAGTGATTTTACCAGCTACTGGATGGTGGTTTAGTTTTTTTGCATTAACTGCCGTTTGGAACTTAGTTGCTGGTGGATTTAGAAAGTAACTATGTATGGTTTAAAAAAATAGATCTGGGAGAAATACTGCTCCCAGATCATCAAATTACTTACCAACTATTTACCAACGAATGCAATTACAGACAGAAACAACCAGAAACAAAATATAAACATTCAAGCTTGATAAACTTTTTTAATGTTATAAAACCTAGATTTATCAAAGGGCCTGTAGCTCAGTTGGTTAGAGCAGTACACTCATAATGTATTGGTCCCAGGTTCGAGTCCTGGCGGGCCCACCA
>MDTC01135962.1_pt1 | contig 10195 bp, 7 predicted proteins | sample 811181 | NCBI WGS metagenome assembly MDTC01 (sample SAMN05326644, study PRJNA326480) | marine metagenome | isolation source: seawater | place: Pacific Ocean: North | collected 2011
GTTGTTGCTGCTGTTCTACCAGGTTTTTCTTTAACAAAAGATTCAACATGCTTTGCTGTATCTTGATCGTCGTTTACAATGTTTGTGTAATAAATAGTTTCACCAAATAAACTATTGATTGCTGCTTCTTTCTCCATAACTTACCTCTAAATATTCTATTTTTGTTACCCAACCTTTAGGAATAGCAATAGCACCACCACCGTGATTGTCATCTTTATCCGTGCACCACGATCTCATCATAACTATTTTTTCTTCTGTATTGACAACCATCCACCCTACTTCTTGACACACGGCTAACGGAGCACCAATAATATCCTTTACAGGCAGCCATCCTGTCTCTGTATCACGGGCATCGAGCCACGTCACACGGACCATCGGCACTTTCTTTATGTCAAAGCTCATATTTCTCATTGCACATTACAACAAATATGCCTATAAATATAGAATAAAATAGGTTTATCTATTCAAGGCTAGCCTTCTTGCAAAATCAGACAATATCATGAATTGCCAAGGAGTACATGTTTAAGAAGTTTTTTAGAAAAGTTAGAGAAACAGTAAAAAAAGTTGCACCAATTGCAGCTCCTATTGCGGGAGCATACTTTGGCCCGTTAGCTGGTGCAGGTATCGGAGCATTGCTAGGACAATACGGAGGCACTAAAGGTTCTGTTATGGGCGCTTTAGGAGGAGGTCTTGGTGGAATACTAGGAAACATGGGTGCTGGTCAATCTGGAATGGGATTATTAAAAGGTGGTGGATTAAGAGGTTATGATGGTAATTTAGCTTCAGCAGCTGCTAATCTTTTTAAAGGTCCAATAACAAGTGAGATTGGTGGAAATGTTGTTAGAAGTGGCGGTGGAATAAATAGCATGCTTGGTATGTTAAAAAATCCATACGTTTCTGGAGGTTTATTAGCTGCAGCTGCTGCTGCTATGAATAAAAAAGATGACGATCCCGAAAGAGAAGAAATAGAAGTAGGAAGCCAAGGACAACTTGGTGGTATGAAAGTTGCCGATATAGAATATTTACCAGCAAACGTTCCTGCATTTCCTTCAGGCTACGCAGGTTATGCGGGTTATGCAAACGGCGGTATAGTTGCTTTAGCAGAAGGAGGAACACCTCCTCCAAAAAATATGGATGACTTTCCACGTAAGAATGGTAATATAGCTGGACCAGGAACGATGACATCAGACGACATTCCTGCAATGCTAAGTGACGGCGAGTTTGTTACTAAAGCGGTAAGTGTTATTGGTGCGGGTGTCCGCGAAGGAGCAGACACTATAGAAGAAGCTAGAGAGATGGGTTCTGATTTCTTTTATCAACAACAAGATGAATTAGCAAAGCTAGGAGAGAGATTAGTCAATGGCAACTGATACAATGATACAAGAACAAAGGCAGGCGCCCTTTATTGAAAAGCGCTCAGAACAATTATTAGCATCTGTATTTGGTGATCCTAATGCCGTACAATCACCAGGCGAAAGTGATGCAGCATTTCAGTATCGTAAGTTTGGATTATCAGGTGTACAAAATCCAGTACCAGGTCAACAACTAGCGGGGTTCACGGCTCCCCAAACACAAGCATTTAATTTAGCACAACAAGGTATAGGTGGGTATGCAGATCAATTAGCAAAAGCTGGTTCAATGACAGACATGGGTGGTATTACAAGTGCCCTAGCAGGAACGTCATTAGCTGGTGGTATGGATAAATTTGATCCGTCAATGGCTGATCCTTACATGAATAAATATAATGAATTTGTTACAGCAGAAATACAAAGACAAGGAGACATGGCTAAAAATAAATTAGCAGGTCAAGCAACAAAAGGTGGTGTCTTTGGTGGTTCTAGGTACGGCGTACAACAAGCAGAATTAGATAAGGGTATTGCATCTCAAATTGGAATGCAGTCAGCAAAGAATTTTGAAAATGCATTGAAGGCATCTATGGGTGCTTTTGAATCTGGAGAGAGAAGAGATCTTATGGCAGGTCAACAACTAGGTAATCTTGCTAAAACGCAAGGTCAGTTAGGAGCATTACAAGGTGGCCTTGGACAATTAGAACAAGGTTTACTTGGTCAAGATGTTAGAAGTTTACTTGGTATCGGTGGTATGCAACAACAAATGGGTCAAGCAGGATTTGATATTGCCAGAAAAAATCAAATGGAAGCACAACAAGAACCGTTTAAACGAGTTGGTTTTGCAAGTGATATCTTACGTGGTGTCCCTAGTTCTGGTACAACATATACACAGCAACCAGCAACAAATCCGTTATTACAGTACGCAGGCCTAGGAATTGCAGGACTAAGTGGTTTAGGAGCATTTGGTGACGCGTTCCCTAATAACCCGATGTCTAAATTCTTAGCAGGCAGTGCATAATGGCTGAACCATTCACAATAGGCAATCTACTTAAAGATCTTCGAGCAGAAGAAGATATTTATAATCTTGCAACATCTAAACAGATTTATGATAATTCTATAAATAACTATAATAGTTATCAAAAAGCAGCAGGTATACCTGCGGAAGAAGTAAAAGTAGAAACAGACACTGTCGTTGAAACGGATGATGGTATTACAGGAGTAGCTAACGTCGATGTATTAGAAAAGTATCCTGAGTTAAAAGGTAAACTATATACCAGTAATGCAGATGTAAGATTAGATATCTTAGCTAATGCGTCACAAGAAAAAAATAATTTACTAGCAGCGGCACAAGTAGAAAGTGATCCAACACAACTAGAAGCAGCAAAGAAAAATATACAAGATGATCTTGATGCTTTTATGAAAAAGTATGAAGCTAAACCTTCAAGAGATTTAGATGCTATTAAATCTTTTTATGATGAGTCAGAAAAAGAATTAGATGCGTTATACAAAGAAGACGACATGTCTTTTGAAAAAAAACTTGCACTAGCACAATTTGGTTTAGAACTTGCAGGTGGTAGATCATGGAATGGTAGAGCGCTTCCTATTTTATCTGAGGCAGGACAAAGCTTAATTAAAAATTTAGGGGCAATTAATGCGCAGAAAAAAGCCAATGCAAAAGATAAAAGAGTAGCGCTGGCAACTCTTAAAAGAGAAGAAGGTAAAACATTATTAGAAGCAGCGCAAAATAATGCGGCAGAAGCAGCAACTCTTGAATGGGATGTAATGAAAACAGGTTTTACTATTGCAGGTGAATATGATGACATGATTAATGCTAATGCTGCTAATGACAGAAAAGTATACAATGAGCGATTAGCTAATAACATTCAATCAAACTTTGACATATTCCAAACATATGTTGGTGAAAAATATCCTGACGCTGACACAGGTGTAACACAATTTATTTCTAAAAAAACAGGGCAAGTAACAATGCCTCGTGTAGGAGTAAGAAAAAGCAACGGAGAAGTATTTGTCTTTGCAGATCCTAAAATACACCCTGGGTTAGTTGATGCTAACGGACAACCGATTTTAGTTAATGCTGATTTATACGCAGATATGTCAGTAGACGGTGGTGGTATAACATTCTCATCGGGTGGTATGATGCCTGGTGCTGAAGGTTTAAAAGGTGGTGTAAAAGATTTAAATAAATTTTTTGAAACACAAGATACACTTAACCAAACATCAGCAGTGTTAAATGGATTAGGTATAATGAGACAAGACATATTTACTGATGGCACAAGAGTTGGTTGGGCAGGGGGAGCACGAAGTGTTTTCCAAAATACTTGGAGAAATGCACAAACTGTATGGCAAATGATTACAGGAGATGCTTCAAAGAGTGCTAGTAAAAACCCTAATAGTGCAGAATATTGGAATGGTGGACAAGAGAGATATTATGTAACTGATTTATTAGGTGGTCCTGAAGGAAGTGAAGCAAATAAATTTGCAACTATGGAATCACAAGATGAAAATGGTAATCCTATAGTAACAAGTATTTTAAGTGATGCGCAGAAAAAAGGATTGATGGCAGCAACTAATCAAGGAACAATCATGATGACAAATGATTACGATGCTTACATAGCTGCTAAAGCTGCAGGAGAAAAGTTTGTTGTCTTAGGTGATGGAGACAGTGTTCCTGTTACTGATTTAGATGGTGTATTTACAAAAGACTTTTATGATCCTGCAATTGATAAAATGCAAGTTAGAGCGCAGTCTTTAATTTATGCGTTGGCTCGTTCTCGTAAAGCATCAGGAAGATTGAATAAAGACGATATTGAACGTGCGTCCTTAACATTAAACTTATATGGTAAATCCGATAGAGGTATTGATGCGTCATTAGAAGTTGTACAAGTAGAACTGCAAACATATCTACGTGATGAAATATCTAAATTACGACAAGGATACTTTAATGAACAAGATAAGTCAGGAAGAGATCCTTTTATTGGATGGGCTAAAGATTGGATTGACAGAGGAAACTATATGCCGTCATATTTTGAACCGTGGGTAAATGATTATCTACCTGAGTCTTATCAAAACAGAACAAGATACAGAGCGTTTGATGATACATCTATTATGACATCAAGTAGTTTTGAAGAATATGATTCTGGTATGAATATATCAGGATCAGTAGTGACAGAGGAAGGTGGCTAATGGCTGAAGTTAAATTTAGATTAAACGAAGAGTTTACACAAGGTTTAGGTTTCAAAGAACCTTTTGATTTTATGATTGAAGATGTCATTACAGGCCCTGATGGTAGAAAATATAACATAAAAAATTCTGACTTTCCTCGTAATGAAGCTGAAAAACAAATGATTTTGTCAGAAATATTTAAACGTGGAAATAAAATGCAACAGAACACTGGAGCTTTTCCAACAGGTGCAATGGAGTTTTTAAGCACGCACGCAGGTGGTGGACCGTCTGCTCAAGCAGAAGCGGAAATTAAAAAAGTTATGGAGACAACGGAAAGAATGTATGAAGATCCGATTGGAACTAAATCTGCTTTAACAAAATTTGAAGGACAACAAACACCATACAAAACAACAATGGTAGAAGAACCTTTAAAAAATATAGCAATGCTTCCTATTAATACAGCGATATCTGTACAAAACTGGATTGCAGGAGATACAGAAGGAGGATTACCTCAAAACGTTGACAACATTATACAAGATGCAATTACATTTGCTAAAAGACGACTACCCACGGACCCTCAACAAATGGGAAGAATGTCAACTATTATTGCTGCTGACATAGGTTTAATGTTAGCTTTAAAAAAATCAGGTGTAAGTAACATATGGCATCCAGCATACCAAAACTTCTTAGGTAAAAAAGTTATAGATGGATTAAATAAAGTTCAAGGCTCAGGTGCAATAGGAACTACAGCTACAATAGGTGGTGTTAGTGGTGTGGCTAGTGCAGGTTATGACATGACTTATAGTTGGTTAAACAGAATGTATCGTGATGCTAACCCTGTAGCGTTTGAAACAAAAGAAAACGGTGAATTTAAATTAGATAAACAAGGAAATAAAATACCAATGCAACCTTCTGTTACAGAAGATGTTTTAGCAGCTTTACAAACTGCGCAATACGAAGCGTTATTTTCAGGTGGAGCAGCTGCGGGTATTGGCATGGGTGGTAAACTATGGAAAAACTTTGTAAAAAAAGGAACAGGGTTTGGAAGAGAAGGCGCAAGAGACGCACAAAAAATAGGAGAATTAGCAGAACAATATAACGTGCCTATGTCTATTATTGCAGCAACACCAAGTGAAGCTGTAAAAGGTTACGCAAGAATTATTGGTATCTTTCCGTTTGTTGGTGGACCACTTCGTCAATCGCAAGATGCATCTAAAATGGCAATTAACAGAGAATTAGAAAAAACATTTTTAGAATTAGCTCCTTATCAAAAAACGTTAGATACTGTGCAAGGATTAAGTGAAGAATCATACAATGCTTTTAAAAAGAATTTTGAAAACTTTTCAGGTGCTAAAGCTATTTATTATGAAGCGTATGACGATATTGCAGAACAAATTACAGAACCTTTTATTCCAACATCAAGACTAAAAGATTATATTTCATCTATTACAGGTCAAAAAAGAACAGGCGTTCCTCTTCAAGAATCAGTGTCATTAGATGATGGTCGTTATGTACGTTCTGTAAAAGAAGCGTTTGATCAATTTGGTGTAGATGATGCAGATACAGCAATGTCTGCTATTAAAGTACTAGGACAACTTCCAGATTATTTAACTGCTACTGACTTTAGAGAACTACAGTTTATGATTAATAGTAAAATAAATAAACTTAATACGGCTACGGGTGGTGTTACACAAGGATCACAAGATGCTGTAAGTAAGATGTTATCTAGTGCTTCTAAAAACTTACGAACAGATTTAGATGATACAATGAACTGGAAAGCTATGTCAGGTAAAAATCAGATACTAGCAGAGGTAGGTAAAGAAAGATTAAAGTCAGCAAACAATTTTTTCTTTTCTAACAAAGATGATTTTGCTTCTATTTATGAAGGAGCAGGTACAACAAGAGTAGGTAAAGAAATAGAAACTAAGGTTGACTCAAGATTTTTTCAACCAGGCGCTCCAAAATCTCCTGGCGAAATACAAATTGATGAAATGTTTGATTTTATTATGGACAGTGATGTTATTCAAACAAGTCTTAAAGCACAAGAAGAAATGGTTAGACAGTTTGGACCAGAGACATTTAAAAAATTATCAAGAGGTTGGTTAGATAAACAAATTTCTAAATATACTACAGTATACAACGTACCGACTATTCAACAAAGAAATGTAAATATGGTTGAGCAAGCAGTTGGTGATGTTACAACAAAGAAAAGAATGACTGGTGTAGCAGGTGCTGCGTTTGAAGCACAACCAGGTGTTTCTGCAGGTATACCTATTATTGACGTAGAAGGTTTACGAGCAGCTCTTGGTTTAACAAAAAATATTCCTGTAATGGGAGGTATGGAAGCTAGGTCTACTTCTCTTGCTATGGAGAACATGTTTAAATTAATGGGACCAGAAGGTAAGGAAGCATATAAAAAAATTGATGACTTGTTGACATTAGCAGAGAGAACACAAAGTTTTGATGTTGCAGATGTATCTTCATTTGTACAACGTCGTGGTGTACTTGGTGGTGCTAAAGCTGCCGCTGGTGCATTTACGTTTGGTATGGGTATTGCTAATCCAATCAGTGCTCTCGGCACCGTATTACTGGCAAGAGGAATGTCTAAGTACCTAACTAGCCCTAAAGCTTTTAAAAATTTAATGACAGGTTTAGATGATAGTGTTAGCCCTGCTCTTCGTCGTAATGCAATCTTTGAAGTAGTTAGATTAATAGATGATGAAGTAGGATTTGATAGCACTAAAGGTCAAGTGTCAACGTCTCCTATTATGGTAGGTGGCACAGAGGACAGATATATTGTAAGAAATGCTCCTGAAGGAGAAGGCGCACGAAGAGACGCAAAGAAAAAAATACTTGGTGTAGAAGAGTATTACGGTAAAAAACTAGATGCGTTAACAGTGCCTGAAGTATTAGATTACTTTGTTCATAATACTAACTTATTACAAAACAAAGCACACGCTTCTACAGTGAAGTTAGGTATTGATCCTAAAACAGGAGAAGTAGTGACAGAATCAAAAGGTGGTGGACAAGGTGGTTCGCAGTTTGATCAACAACAGCAAATGTTAAAAAATATTGATCCAACTACAAAATTAGCAACAAGCGTGTTTGGTTCTGATGGTAATCTTGTTAGTGATTACGCTAAACAAAAAGTAGCTATAGATAACCTATCAAGTATGCAAGGTGGATTACAAGGGCAAACAGGTATAGTTACAGAAAAAAGAATACCTCAAAGAGCTGGTAGAGTGGGAAGCACAAGAGAAGTATATACACCAACAAACAAACCTAATCCTTTTTTACAAGGTATGGGCAAGGCATTTAATTTTATGACAGGTAATACACCTAATCAAATTGCTAATACACAGGCTATGCAGAACAGTGCAATTAATCCTTATCTACCTAGCACGTTAGCTAAACAAGGTTTTAACAAAGGTAAAAATATAATAGGTGGCTTGTTTAATCAGGCCAATACTAATCGATTAAATGATGCACAGAGACAAGCTCTTGCTTCAGGTAATCTTGATGCAGCGATCGCGGCTCGCGGAACACGAAGATTTAAAGATGGTGGAATAGCAAACATTAAAAGAAAAGTTTTATAATGGCTAGAGATAGTATTTTTAGTAAAATGAAATCTAAGATTATGGGTGGTGTTAACACTGGAAATAAAGATGCACAAACTACAAAATCTTATAAAGAATCAGGAAACGTTCCTGAAAATCAATCTAAGCAACGAACACAATTAGATCGTTTAACTGCAAAGTATGGAGAAGGTTTTAGAGACACTTCTCAAGGAAAAATGTTACAGGATTATTTAGACGGCGTTTCTGTCAACCGTGGTGGAAACATGGGAGCTGATAACGATAGTTTTTATGATACAGGAATAGGTAACGAAGCAGCGGATAGGTATAGAAAAAGTTTAACCAGTTCTCCAATGGGAATGTCTACAACGCAAATAAAACCAAATTACAGGCAAAATTTAATAGAAGGAATAAATACTGATTTAGCAAGACAAGGATTATCAAGTGATGATTATTATAAATTTAATCAAACTTTAAGAGAACAAGATGCAGACGCTTATGATGCTGCTAGACCTTTTAGTAGTGGTCAAACAGCTAGAAACTTTGCTCAAATAGCACCAGGTTTCGGAATGGTTTCACGAGGAGTAGAAAGTATATATGATAGCATAAAAGATTTTGCAACTGCAGGACCTGATGAGACTTCCGACAATGATAGTTTAATTGAAATGACAGAAATAGAAAAAATGAATAAAGGCGGTATTATTCATGCTGCTGACGGCGTGTTTGCTGAGTCAGAAACAATGGAGATGCCATTAACATTACCAGAAATTAAACGACACAGAAAAAAATTAGAAGCAGGTTTTCAATATGATATTGAAGTAGACGGTAGAAATCAATCGTTTAGTTTTGACGAACAACTTAGCCCTTCAGGTATTGAAACATTAAGAGAAAGAGAAAGCATTACTCCTTTTGACACAGGATTAAACATGTATGGTGGTGGTCAGTTTGCCGAAGGTAATACACCTGAAGCTAGACAAGCATTAGAAGTACTAAAAAGTATAGACCCTAATCAACCTGGAAACTTTCACATGCAAGGTGGAACAGCATTAGATTACAAAGCTAATGGTGGTTACATGAGTTCTTTTCCTAATCAAAATTTAAACACAGAGTCATTGTCTGCAAGCGATAACATTGACGATCGTATTATGAAAAATTTACAGTTTGAAAAAATGTCTCCTGGTATGATGGGATACAATACAGGAGGTATTGTTGAACCAATGGCACCAAATTTTAATAGTGGTTTCTAATGGATAATAGTCTTAAAAACATTATCTGGGTCGGGTTAATTTTAATAACTGCAGGTGCAACCTACGGAATGATGTCAACAAGACTACAAGCAGTTGAATCGAAACAAGTACAACTAGAAGCGATAATATTATCAGACATCCCAGAAATAAAAGAAAGAGTAATAAGACTCGAAGTATTGCTCGAACGAGCATTAGCCGAATAGAATTTTTTTAGGATCTTCTCCCATAACTTGACTAGCAAGATCTATTTTAGCATTTAAAGCTTTTACAATTTTTTCATCTATAGTATGATCCGCCATTAAATCTACATATGTCACTTTATTGGTTTGTCCTATTCTATGCGCTCGGTCTTCTGATTGTAACCTTACTTCTAATGAGTAATCATTAGAATAGTACACAACAGTGTGACTAGAAGTAAGAGTGAGACCATAGCCTCCTGTCTTGGGATTTCCGACAAAAAATCGTAGATCATCATCAGCATCCATAAACCTATCAACAATAGACTGACGTATACTGTCTTTTGTATCCCCGTAATATGTTGCAACACTTTCCTTACCATACTTCTCTCCTAACGTTTTTTCTATTGCTTGTATGTCATAACGGTACACGGCCCAGATAATAACCTTACCATTTGTTTCTTCTAACACTTCTAATAATTCTTTTACGCGATTACTTTTAATAGATTTGACTTCTCCGTCATCAGTTTTAACATGACCACAAATAATTTGATGTAATCGTATCATTTGTGTCAAAACAGAGGCTGCCGTCATCACATTTTCCTCAAAGAACGTTATTGCCGCTTTTTTCATCTCTGTGTAAGCTTTTACCTGTTCGCTGGTCA
>MDTC01191705.1_pt1 | contig 10195 bp, 7 predicted proteins | sample 811181 | NCBI WGS metagenome assembly MDTC01 (sample SAMN05326644, study PRJNA326480) | marine metagenome | isolation source: seawater | place: Pacific Ocean: North | collected 2011
AAATGATGATGATAAAAGCTGGCTTGCCCACACAATCCAGAGCCCTAAAATCCAGAAACGCTAGAATTGCAGCAGCCTATCACTGGTTAAAAAATCGTAAATACCCAGCTATCGTTGCCGGAAACCTCGGCGCTACTCCCTGGTCCAGAACGCTGAAAAGCGTGATCGCTGATAAGCATATTTTTGCAGCAGATATGGGGCGTGGGTGGCAACCAACTTGGTCACTCCATAGGTTTTTAAAATTTTTTTCCATACCAACCGACCTAACCCTTCATAACAGGTTTCTATCAACTACAGGCAGGTCTACGAGCCGGAATATGAAATCAAACCATCAAGCGATAATCACCGACTTTTCCATATAAGATCGAAGACTAAAATGATTAAACAAGCCAAACAATTAATCAGAGAAGCAAATAAAATCACCGTACTAACCGGAGCCGGCACCTCTGCCGAAAGTGGGGTAGCCACGTTTCGAGGTCAAAACGGTCTTTGGAAAGGCCTCAGACCTGAGGAACTTGCAAGTCCGGAGGGCTTTGCTGCCGACCCCAATAAAGTTTGGGAGTGGTACAACCTCAGACGGGCGAGTCTGATGAAGATTGAATGTAACCCTGGACATCTAGCATTGAGCCAACTAGAAAAAGATAAGAGTGATTTTCTACTGGTCACGCAGAATGTTGACAGGCTGCATCAAAAAGCAGGTTCCAAAAACTTAATTGAGCTCCATGGTAATATCTGGGAGGTGAGATGTACGGCATGTGGTGCAGTCTTTGACGAGACCATGACATCACTCCCACCCTTGCCAAAATGCAAAAAGTGTCATAACTTACTGCGTCCAGCTGTCGTTTGGTTCGGCGAGCAGCTTCCTAGCGGCAGTTTTGAAAAAGCTGCTCACAACACCGCAAAAAGCGACGTATTAATCGTGGTCGGCACCTCCGCTGTGGTATACCCAGCAGCAGGCCTTGCCCAAATAGCAAAACAGTCAGGAGCAGCAGTCATCGAAGTTAATATAGAAAATACCAGCAACACTACTATCGCAAATATTTTTATCAAAGGAAAAAGTGGCGAAATTTTGCCTCTTATAACGAAGTGATGGCCAAACCTATTACATACCGGTTAATCGCAAGAAAATCCTGGCCCATCATTCTCGCAAATGCTGCAGTGCCTTTACTCGGCCTAACAGATACAGCTGTAATCGGCCACTTTGGTCGAGTAGCAGATCTAGGAGCAATAGCTCTAGGTTCTATTCTATTCAGCTTTGTCTATTGGAGCTTTGGCTTCCTAAGGATGTCGACATCAGGTTTTATAGCACAAGCTCACGGGGCAAACGATGAGCTCGAAGTACGTGCGATCTTCGCCCGTGCGGCTCTGCTAGCTCTGACCATTGGTTTTTTTCTTATAGGATGTCAAGTTGGCATAGAAACCATTGCATTCAAACTCTTCACCGCCAGCCACGGCGTCGAAGATATAGCAAAAAGCTATTTTACTCTCAGGATATTTGGCGCTCCCGCAACACTATTCTGCTTTGTTGTCACAGGAACTTTGATCGCTTTAGGTGATAGTCGCCGTTTACTGATTATGCAACTATTTTTAAATGGCAGTAATATCATTTTGGATCTCATATTAGCTGGTTTCCTCAAACTTGGCGCAGAAGGTATCGCTTTAGGGACACTAATAGCAGAGTGGTTGACCGCAATTCTGGGCTGGTACCTGGTCAGGCGGCTTTTCAAAGCCAGGTGGGATCGAAAGAATAGCTTTTGGCCTTGGCAACTGATAAAGCAGGGTAAAAAGTTTGTTTTAACACTAAAGGCAAACGTAAATATCTTGCTGCGGACTTTGACAATTATATTCTCATTCGCATTCTTTACCAATCAAGCAGCACTCTATAGCGATGAAGCCCTTGCCGCAAACCATATTTTGTTACAGTTTATTTCCTTCAGCGCCTTTTTCCTCGACGGATATGCATTCGTCACTGAAGCATTAGTGGGTGAAGCAATTGGCGCTGGCAATAGTATCAAACTGCGCAAAGCAATCGTTAAATCAACCAACCTAGCCGCCGTAACCGCATGTGTTCTAGCATTAAGCATATTTCTCCTTGGCCCTGCCATCACTGAATTATTAACTAACTCTCAGGAAGTATTACGAATAGCCTCAGAATTCATACCACTTGCCGCTTTATACGTGCTCATATCTTTTGCTGCGTTTCAACTAGACGGCATCTATATTGGCGCCGCCTATACCCGGCAGATGCGGGACGCAGCCTTCATTGCTGTTATTATATTTCTTGCCGCTTGGTGGCTGTTAACACCAGGGTTTGCGATGCAAGGCTTGTGGTTCGCATTCATTCTTTATGTAGCTGCGCGCGCCATAAGCCTGCTCATGCTATCAAGTGAGCTGCGACAACAGTTAAAAAAATAACAAGCCAGTGTCCAAACCTTAGTCAATTCAAAAGCATTACCCGACAACTAACTGATTTATTTAATAAATATTACCTTAAAACCAGGCTCAAAATTTGCTAGCTAGATAGGCAGTGGAAGAATTCGACGATTAACTTTAGGAGAAACCATGCATAACCGGTCCTACCAAATGAGCTACCCTGTAGCCCATAGCAGCGAATCAGCTCGCCAAGCTTTCATAAGGAAGACATACCTAAACCTGCTTTTGGCAGTAGGTGGTTTCGTGGGTCTAGAGGTGTTTTTATTCTCTAATGGCTTAGCTCAGCATATATTCGGTATGCTTTTAAGTGTCAATTGGCTTATTGTGCTTGCCGGATTCATGGGCCTTACATGGTTGGCGAATCGCTTTGCTAGCCCCAGTGCCAGCAAACCACAACAATACATGGGCCTTAGCTTATCGGTGATCTTACATGCAATTATTTTTGTCCCCGTGCTTTCCATCGCACAATTAAAGACAGGTGGGGGAGCCATCGAAAGTGCAGCACTAGCAACCGGCCTCGGGTTTTCTGGGCTCTCATTCATCGCTTTCTCGACTAAAACTGATTTTTCTTTCCTCGGTAAAGCCATCATGTTTGCATGTATCGGAGCAGTGGTTCTGATCGCCTGCAGTGCTATCTTTGGTTTTAGCCTAGGAGTCCTATTCTCCGTTGGTATGGTCATCGTCGCTGGTATGGCAATACTGTACAATACTAGCAATATCATTCACCATTACCCTGAGGATGCCTACATCGCAGCTAGTCTCAGCCTGTTCGCCTCCGTCGCCATGATGTTCTTCTATCTCCTGAATATTTTTAGCTCCCGTGATTGAGAAGTGGGTTTAAAACATTTATAAATCACCATTTTAAACATAGATTCATATCAAGATCGCAGCCTAAGTGCGGGCCACCCAAGAACTGACTCCAGCGTTATGCGGGCTTCGAAATAAATTTGGCTGATGAGATTCAATTAGGAGCTTCATCACCAAGTTTTTTTGGTTACCTAAGCCAGAAACCTAACAAAAAAACCTCAGGTTACACCGATACCTACCAGCGATCTGCTAGCCACTAGCGAATTGAGGAAAACTACAGAAGGCCGCCAAGGCATAGGTATTTTATCTCCATGTAGTCTTCGAGACCGTACTTGGAGCCCTCTCGACCCAGGCCGGACTGCTTAATACCGCCAAAAGGGACCATCTCATTGGAAACAAGGCCTTCATTGACGCCAATGATCCCACATTCGATCTCTTCAGCCAGACGAAATATTCTTTTATTGCTGGCAGTATAAAAGTAGCCAGCCAGACCGTAATGTGTTGCATTTGCCATGCTAATAGCTTCCTCCTCCGTTTGAAATGACGTGATAGCTGCTACCGGACCAAATATCTCTTCTTCAAAAACACGCATGCCCGGTCTCACACCGGTCAGTATGGTTGGTGCATAAAAGCTGCCCCCGAGAGAAGATGGCTTGCCGCCAGTTACCAAAGTGGCGCCGCTATCGATTGCCTGTTGGACTTTTTCATGAACCCGACGCATGGCCGCTAAATCTATAAGAGGCCCCATAGTAACACCTTCGTCAACACCATTTCCAAGTCGCAGACCCTCTACCTTCATTAAAAGTTTGGCCAAGAAATCCTCTAAAACCCCCTCATGAATAAGAAAGCGGTTGGCACTGATACATGTTTGCCCGGCATTCCTAAACTTAGAGGCCATAGCGCCAGTCACTGCTTGCTCAATATCCGCATCAGCGAAGACAATGAAAGGAGCATTCCCACCCAACTCCATCGAGGTCTTCTTCACAGAAGCGGCCGATTGAGCTAACAGCTTCCTGCCAACGGCTGTAGAACCTGTAAACGTGATCTTTCTAACAAGTTCACTTTTTGTCATTTCATGACCAATGGCAGCAGCATCCGAACCTACAATGACATTGAGAACGCCTTTGGGAATTCCCGCCTTTTCCCCCAAGGCCGCCAATGCTAATGCTGACAACGGCGTATTTGGCGCCGGCTTGCACACCATCGTGCAGCCAGCAGCCAGAGCTGGTGCTATTTTTCGCGCCAGCATCGCATTGGGAAAATTCCATGGAGTGATAGCAGCAACAACACCCACCGGCTCTCTGATACATAGCAAACGCCGGTCAGCGCTAGGTGGAGCAATCACATCACCATAAATTCTTGTAGCCTCCTCAGAAAACCAACTAACATAGTTGGCTCCATAACGGATCTCAGCCCGGGCCTCAGCAAGCGGCTTGCCCTGTTCACAACTGAGTAAAAATGCTAAATCGTCACAATTATCCAGTAATAACTCACACCAACGTCTAAGTATTTTAGCGCGGTATTTCGCTCCAGATTTTCCCCAAGACTTATAGGCTTCATAGGCGGCCTTGATAGCAATCTTTGCCGCCGAAGCATCAAGGTCAGCTACGCTGGCTACCAACTGCCCGGTTGCCGGATTATGAATCGCAAGAGTTTTCCCAGACTCGCTGGATAACCACTGCCCATTTATGAAAGAGCCCGTTCTCAATATCTCCGAGTTCCGCAAATCCAAAGGTTCCCCTTTTTACCAATAAATGCTATTAAGATGCTACATGCTGATAAAATATCAGAGCCAACTCAACAAGGCCAGACTATATATTGATTCCGAGAATCAGAGATCCAAAAGGAGCAACAATGTGGGAGCAAGCCAGAATCGAAATCGGTGCCCGAAAGCGCGGTTGCCACATCATCACGAGTGAAATCATTTCTGGACTAACTAATATCCATAATGTCCGCATCGGTCTGCTACACCTTTTTCTGCAGCACACATCAGCATCACTAACTATCAACGAGAACACCGACCCCGATGTAGGTAGTGATCTCGAAATGGCAGCAAATAAAATAGCACCAACCACACTCAATTATAGACATACCTGCGAAGGTCCTGATGATATGCCTGCTCACCTAAAAACAGCTCTTTTTGGCCATGAACTAACAATCCCCATAACAAACGGTAAGCTCTTGCTTGGCTCCTGGCAGGGTATTTACCTTTGGGAGCACCGAGACCTTGCCTCGAATAGAATGATCGTGGCAACAATTACCGGTTCCGACTAGCATCAAGGTTTTTAAATTTTTGGATTTATGATGGCGACCCAGATTAATACTACAAGGTATCCGTTTCTGTACAGGTTGTGCAAAAGACACCTAAATTAATAGGTAAAATCTCTGGCCAGTATTAGCTCACCATCTCTTTAACGGGTTGGGTATCATAATGTCAGGGACGACAGATAGTTGGACTGGTTTGGCGTAAGGCGTCCCCTGTCTTCTCTGGGATATCAGAGAAAAATGGATTGAGAATTTTCATATGGTCAGAGAGATTAGTTTTTGATATCTGCCCTTCCGAGCCCTGGAACAGTTCAGATTCAAGTTTCGGCCAGCTATGAATTTCCTCCTTTTCAATTTTTTCTATCTCAGAAAGTAGCGTCTCTCTGTCGAAGCTGTGTTGCTTCACTGCCCCCTCCTTAATTTTTTCATAATAAGTTTGCAAAACTGTGTCGTCCCCCCATTTCACCGATAAATCGCCTCCAATATTCCGCCCCATCGCTCTAGCTGTTTCAGTATTGTTCGCTAACATCGCTAAGAAATCATCATGTTCTTGCAGAACATAAGCTGAAATTAAATAGTTCTTGCCAGGGCCATTCAATGACCTCACATGAGTATTCGGAATCGTATATATATCCTTTCCTTTGGAAATTGGAGCCCATTTCGAGAGACCACCTCTAGCAAGCTGCGCAACGTCATCAGCCTCTGTTTGGCTATGCACAAACGGATCAATCGAACGCAAAACTGCTTTAACTTTTCTATATTCTACCGCCGCCTCGGAATTCCGCAGGTTCGCCATATTCTTCCAAAATGTAACTTTTTCAGTGACCCGAAAAGCATCTGTTAAAGAAAACTTGGGCTGGTTATAAAAGCTAGTACTTACTTTGGCCATGCTTTCTTGAAGAAGATTCATATACCCTAAGTATTTTCTAAGTTTCTCAAACTCATCCACCCCCAAGAAATCCCTGGCATTCAAAGCGTCTTTTAAACGCTTAGCTTCCAAGTTAAAAAGATTTTGTTGACTGCCTGCGCCTTTACTGCCTGAACGGGTATCAATTTTGGTTTCTTGATAAATTTTTACGTAATCGTTAGCAATACCTCGATAAGCTTTGGCATTATTAATAAAGTAGTTGATATGGTGGTTGTAATGAGCCGCTATTCCCTCCAAAATCATGTTATCCGTAAGGCCAGCTATTTTACCCACATCCCAGAGATACTGAGCATTCAAGTCACCATGGAAAATCGTATGACCCATTAGATCCTTTGGATAGCCGTCAATCAAATTGGCGTTATGTTCCACAATCTCTCTAGCTTCTTTATAGGAAGAAATAGACTGACTCTTCATTACAAAGTATTCTTCGCCGCTCTTAACATAACAATTGATCCAAATCCCTTTATTTGCGCAAGGTATGAGTTCCCCTAATTCTCTTTCACTCAAAGCTTCTGCCTTACCCATATCAAGCGGCGCAAGTATTCCCTTTGCATTCGATTTATCGGCACCAAAGGTCTTACCCGCCATATCAGTAATGAAGGTGTTGAATGCAGATTGGGTCACTCTTAGATCTTTAGCCCCAGTAAAACCTTCTAAATCGTTAGAAACGGCATCCAAAAAAACACCTTCCAAATGTCCGATATTACCAGGTGAATGCGAGCCATTAGGCCCTAAAAGCTGAACCATGGCTGCAGCCACTGGTCGTTTCAAATTTTCGTAATTAACCTCAGCCGGAATCTGACTACTAAAATCCGAATAAAACTTACCCTTGCTGCCAAATCTTTTCCACAAAAGCTTCATCGTTTCTGCTTGCTCTGATTTGAGGAAAAGCAGGTCTTCAATGCTATTACCCTGAAATAAGGTTGCTTTTCCAAACTTAAAATCTTCAACAATCAACGCATGAAGGCTTTTCAAAGCTTTCTTGTTGTCCCGATCGTATAAAAGAGCTTCCCCGAGATCCTCCACAGCTTTCAGTAGTTGGTCTCTGTTACCCAATTGATCCAGTCCTGCTGACGGGCTAGAAACGGGAGGGTGGTGGAGCTTACACCCTGGGTGAAACAATAATGTCACGAGCAAAACAAGCCCCATAAAGCCAGGGGAATAACAGCCAGGTGCAGAGAGGTATTTTCTGGCTCTAGTAGATTTTTGTATATGTCTCATAAAGTCTCGCTTTCTATTGGCCTAAATCTCAGATATCAATATCTGTAACGATCACCAGCATAGCATCCCCTCATGATCGCAGCCTCCCGCTGGCAGCCTTATTTTGCAATAACTAATCGCAGCTCGTTCTATTCGAATATGCAATAAATAGACCTACCACAAAAAAAATAAAACCCGTTAATAACAGTGTATTATATTATTGGAAACTGAAATAATTTGTCTATAAATACAAGGGTGTCGCTAGCTAAGACGTTGTTCGATCGGGCAAAGCTTCAATAAAATTTAGGAGAGAACCAGCTATCTGCCCGGAGCCACGAATCGCTCATGCCAAGCCCTCTGAGCGGCTGAGAATAAGCTGCGTCAGCCGGTATAGGTTGGGGTATTCCGCAGAGGCTAAACCCGAGAGGTAAGCCACCTCTGTTGGCCTCCTCTGCAAGATATCTGCTGCCATCGAATTAAAGTTGGCGGCTGTTTTCAATACAACTGCCTCCAAATCAGTGAATGCTTCGCTACAGGATAGACTCCAATCCGGCCAAAGGCTTTTCCCTAAGCTACAGGATTCTTCCACCAAAACATAGAGCTCGTCTTTATAATTAAGGGCTAACCTATTTTGCTCCAATCCATATGCTGCCATCAATGTGTTTAAAACAGTATTTACCAACCACTTCCTATGCAGCACCCCATCTATAACGGACAAATAGTTAAATCCGGATAATGTCGAAATTTCAGCCTCTATAGCAGCAGCCGCTCCTCCCCCCCAAAAAACTTCTCCCTCTGTGGCAATGCATACACCAGTTTTCGCTTCATGCCGGGCGCCGCACATCACCACACCACGGCGCATCAATCGCCCGGGAAAAACCTTGGCTAGAGAGTGGAAAACGGCTTCGAGATAACCGTTACAAAGAATCACCATTGGGCTGGCTAACGCAACCTGAGGCAACCACTGGTATACAGCATCGTTAAGCGCATATGCCTTTACCGTAAAGAATAAGATCTCGGCATCGGCCAAGTCAAAATTGGCAGGACTATAATACCAATCCTTGCCGGCATCTACCACAGCAACGCCAGAAGTCACCGGACCAGTGCGCCCTACAAGTAGCACTTCGTGACCATGTTGCGATAATCTTGCGGCCAGAACTGCGCCAACCGCTCCAGCTCCCACAATGCCAATCCGTCCCATCCAAAACCCCACCCATTTAAGCTTCTCCAGCCTGTTTTAGCTTTGAACCTCTGGCGAACCAGCAACGGTTATAGCGGCAGATACCACCAAGTATCGCTAAAAAAAGCCCTCACAACATCTTGGTTTCCCTTAGGGTAAAAATCCTTAATGGTCAAATAGAAAAGATCAACTTCCCACCCCAAACCTTTGAGGCTGACTCCAAGCCCAATAGGCTCCTGCGGACCTGCAGACTAATCAAAGCCAAATTCACCAGAACGGCTAAGACCGATAAGCACAATGGCGACTTGGTCGACCAAATCACTATTTTTAGGCCAGCCAATTTAAAATGCGATTTTTTTTCCCAAAAGAAAGTCCAAAACAATTTGCTTCGAAAGCTTGTGGTTTTTTTCCGAATACACCATCTCATGTAGGGTACCGTCATCTGCCTCTACTGTGGTAGATTTTGCAAATTCTTCAATATCAAAGCCATGCGTGGAGCCTTTTAGAATTTTTAAGTACTGCTCGGCTTTGAGGGGGCTCATATCTAACATCCTTTTGCACTCTTCAACAGGAGACCTGGTGTCCTTCTCTGCACCGATAATCAGGATAGATTTATGCCCCTTTGAGCCCACAAAATCACTGCACATGGGATAGAAAAGAACCGTACCAGCAAGTAGCTTACCACTATCAAAAACAGCTTTATTCTTAGCTGAAGCTTTTAAAATCGAGTACGCCCCCATAGAAAAGCCCATAACATACAGCTGCTTACTCTTGGAGCTCCGTTGGCCTCTGGCTATAGCTTGTGCAATATCGCTCGCCTGATGCTCCGTGGCCTTGCCCCACCCTACATCCAAACGATGTTTATAGCCCCTTGGTCCGAAGGAGTTCAAAATTTTTACAGCAAAGCCATTTTCTGCCAAAAACCTCGCCCACCTGTGGGTCCAAGGCTTGATCCCGCCACTTCCCGGCACGAGAAGAACTGTTCCTTGCCAAGGTTTTTTGTTGGCTCTAACTTCCAGCCACTTGCCGGTAGAATCGTGGTCGTGATAATCCATAACATGCTCGGACAAACGGTCATGATCCCAGTCTGAGGTGAGGTCACGAAAAGAAGAATGAATGTGGTTAGCAGCATACTCAGTACTCACCGACCACAGACCGCTCTGCAATAGCTCATAGAGATAGTGCTCGGACTCTATCCGGAAATAAAAAGACTGCCCAGGCTCATTAAACTTCCCTTTCCAGTAAATTTCACCCGACTCTTGCATTTCTTCGAGGACAGCTTCCTGATCGGCAACGGCAAGCCTTTGGCTCGTAAAATATTCAGCCAACAACTCAGTCACCATCTTAGCTACATCTGTGGGTTGAGAGGCGATAGCAACCGC
>MDTC01025180.1_pt1 | contig 10194 bp, 14 predicted proteins | sample 811181 | NCBI WGS metagenome assembly MDTC01 (sample SAMN05326644, study PRJNA326480) | marine metagenome | isolation source: seawater | place: Pacific Ocean: North | collected 2011
AGTGCCAACAGAGGGAAAGCTCGATCGTATAACATATTTAGTTATCTTTATTTTCTTCTCTACAGTACAACCTCTTGATATTATTTTGATAATTACAATAAAATAAAACTTTAATACTTAAAATTAGTTTTGATTTCATATTTATCCTAGAAAATAAACTTATTAGAAGTAAAATTGGTGCTCTAAACATGATAAATAACAAAATTATCTAATACTATTATGGTAAGTATTTAATCATATTAGGTTAATAATAAAATGTATAAATTATTTAAATGTAGTAAAATATCAGGATGAATTTAATAATATTAAAATTAAGCTTATTTTTTCTCTTTTGTAGCTTGTGCCTATCATTTGATTATGAAGTAGAGACACATGCAAAAAGAGAAGTGATTAAATCATTTCCTATTTCTGCAAATGAAAAATACATAAGTTTTATTTTAGAAGGAACCTGGACTGACAATTTAGGTAATTACGGCTTAATGGAGCAGGCTAGTTTTGTTTTATTAAAAGATGATAATGTTATAGAGCTAGATGGTTACGGCAAAACAATATACCAAAATGATGAAGAAACTTATTTCAGAGGGTATAGAAACCGTCAGGTCAAGGATGCTGGAGTAGGGCAAACTGTAATCTTAAATTCCTCAAAAAATCTTGCAGGTTTAATAGGAATGAAATGTCCTTATGCAGTTAAATTTTTCAAAGATACGGCATATGCATTTGCTAAATGTAAAATTACAGAAGAACAAAAAAAAATTTTGAGCAGTATAGCACAAAAGTAAATTAATAAAAAATAGTGAATTAAATCAATATTTTATAGGTAATTCTTGTAAATTTATATAACGTTAGTCAATACTTAAAGGATATATTATATATATAATTATTAAGCATAATTAATGAACATTTTGTTATATTGTTCTTCACTTATACTTGAAATTTTGTTTTGTGTAACATAATTATATAATTCTTTCCACTTTCTTTTTGAGTCCTGAAAGGGTGTCATAAATCTATTTATACTGTCTTCAATTATTGAGTCCATTAACTTTGACTTTTCCTGTTTTGATTGAGAATAAAAAACGTGCTGAGAATATTCTATATCATCATAAAAAATGGAAATTGCTTCTTCTGTAACTATTTTAAATTCTTTACAAAAGTTAGAATTACTTTGATAGAATTGTTTTGAGGTAAATAAATCCAAAGCACAAAAATTAGGAATCTTAACGTTTTCTAAATAAACTCTTTCTATTTCTAATCCCTCTAACTTACTTTCAACACCCTCAAAGTTTTCAAAGCATAGCCAAGCAGCATCAAATCCATCTTTAAGATTTTTAATATGAAAAAAATCTTTTACAACTATTTCTACATTATTTTTCCTGATTATGGAATTATTCTCTTGATGCCTTTTCAAAATATCTAACGCTATTGTATCGGTAACTGGATTTGAAACAGGGGACGTGATCTTTATCGCTTGATCATTTAAAAACTTCTCATAACCATTTTTGCTAAAAATAATACCACCACTAGTTTCAAAGAAATTTCCTACTGAGAGGATATTTTCATGATATTTTTCAATAAGATGCAAAGGTTCGTTAGTTGCAAATTGAATATTTTCTTTTTCTAACTCTAAAAATCCATCATAATGGTCATCGGGTTCTATTATTTCTAAGTCTATATTTAATTTCTTGTAAAGTCCTTTGTCTTTAGCCACAAGAAAAGGTAAGTGGTCAGGGTTGAGAAACCATTCTAGTGCTAATTTAATTTTCATATTATTCTCCTATAGCTTTAAATAAAAAGGCATATAAATTTTGAAAACTAAAACCCTTATAAATCCCTTTGCAGTATTACCTGCACAGGTCCTGTGGGTATTTCTCAGCTTTATTTATAGCACCCCAAATAAATGTAAAATATATTTTCTATAAGTCAATTATATTAGTGTCAAATATATTATTTTAAAAGTTAAAGATTCCTTTGCCATATTTTTCATTTATGATAATTTAAAAAAGTTTATGTCAGAATTTTTTCTTTTTATTTGTGCTTTCTCAATCACTTGTGGCCTTATGAAACCAGGTACAAAAAATCAAAATAAAAAATTAGTCAATATTGGTCTTCTAGGACTTTTTATGTGGGTAGTAATGTTTATATGGACACCTTTTACTATTGGGTTGTTTAACAATATGTAATCAAGTAAAAGTGAGATTTATTTAAATTTTAAAATTATTACAATATCCATGAAAAAAATAGCAATTATAGGCGCTGGTATGACGGCTTTTGCTCTTTCAAATATGCTAAAAAATAAATTTAAACTAAGTATATATGAAAAATCAAGAGGTGTAGGAGGGAGAATGGCAACGAGAAGAGCTGATCCTTTTATGTTTAATCATGGTGCGCAATACTTTAAAATCACAACTGAAAGCTTTAAACAATTTCTAAACCCGTTAATACAAAAGAAAATTATTAAACCCTGGATTGCTAATTTTGTAGAAATTAATAAAGATATCATGGTTAAGAAAAATAATTGGACTTTAGCTACCGGACACTTTAGAGGCCACCCTAAAATGAATTCAGTATTAAAATACTTTGCACAATTTTTTGAGGTGAATCTTTCAGTGAAAGTTAAAAAAGTCGAGAAAATTAATAATAATTGGTATATCCATGACTCAAATGGTAATTCTTTTGGACCTTATGACTGGGTTGTATTTACCATTCCTCCATTACAAGCAGCTGAAATACTAAATAAAAATTTTAAATATTTCGATATCATAAGCAATATTAAGATGAAAAGCTGTTATTCATTGATGCTGGGTTTCAATGAAATTAAAAGTATTAGTTTCGATGTGGCACTTATAACTAATGGAGATGTTGGATGGTTTTCTAAAAGTATAACTGAAAGTAACAATAAAAAATTTACAAATATACTAATTAATTCTTCCTATGATTTTGCAGAAAAGAATATCCTATCTTGCAAGGCACAAGTAGAAAAATATTTAATAAAAAAAGCCTCTGATATTTTTAAAGTCCAACTTAATAATTATGAACATAAAGCTATTCATTTCTGGCGGTATGCAATAAACGAAGAATGTAATAAATATGGTTCTTTTTTAGATAGCAACTTAAAAATTGTAGTATGCGGAGATTGGTGTACAAATGGCAACGTAGAAGGAGCATTTTTAAGTGCAGAAGATGCATCGAATAAAATATTAAGACTTGTTACTTAAAAATATTTGTTAATTAATAAACTACCAGCCCATGGTCCCTGTACCACCTTTAAAAGGACCTCTAAGATTAGAAGTAATCCATCCACCATAGAAGTTGCCATCTTGCTTTTTTACAACTTCTCCATTAACCACACATTTAAGTTTTCCCACGGCATAAAAACTTACAAAGTTTTTTATAGAAAAAAAATTCTTTGTTGGTTTGGGATAGTACCATCCTACATTTGGAATATTTACTTCATCTGCAGTTAAATCATAGTAATTGGCAAAACCTTTCCACTCACAAAAAGAATTATTTTTATTTTTTTTTAAAAAATCTAATTTTATATCATTTACAGGAATATAGTAGGTAGGAGGGTGGGAGGTTTCTAAAACGCGAATTACATTTTTAGATTTAGCGACAGTTTTATTATTTATTATAACTTTAATCTCTCCTAGATGAGGATCACATATTGGAGGTCTTGGATACTCCCATACATTTTCTATTTTTAAATTTTTCATATTTAATATATTTAATTACTATCCTTTATATTTATTAGATATTTATTATAACTTATTAGTATTTAGATAAAAAACAGAAAGTATTTTTAATCTACATTTTATATAATCTAAATATTTACTAAGATATATTTTAATTTTACTAAACTTAATATAATCATGTATAAAAAAAATCTTTTTATATTTTTAATAATCCTGAGTGGTTTTGTACTTAATATGCTCAGCGTACAAATAGTTGGCTCATCTTTAAAACATTTGCAGGGTGAGTTAAATGCTAGTATTGAAGAGATTTCATATGTAATGTCCGCTTCATTGATTACTGAAGTAATAATAATTCCTTTTAGCGGTTGGCTTATAAGATTACTTTCAACTCGAGTTTTTTTTCTTATTAGTCTCTCAGGCTTTATGCTATCTAGTATAGGCTGCGCCATATCAGATAGTTTTCTTCTTATGACATTCTTCAGAGGTCTTCAAGGTCTTTTTGGTGGAGCAATGATACCTATAATGATGGCTAATATTTATATTATGTTTAAACCAAAAGAGGTACCTATAATTTTAGCTGTAGCAGCAACTATTGGAGTATCTTCAATAGCTTTAGGGCCAATATTAGGAGGCATACTAACTGAATATATTAATTGGCGTTGGATGTTTTTGTATAATATCCCTTTAGGCTTAATAATATTAATACTAGCTTATTTGTTTATAGATTTAAAAAACCGAGATAAGTCTTTAATCACAAAAATTGATTATCAAGGAATACTCCTTCTAGCTACAAGCTTAATAGCGTTATTGATTTTTTTGGAAGAAGGAGAAGAGCAAGACTGGTTTTTTTCAAATTTTATTATAACGAGCTTCTTGGTTTTTATATTATGCTTAATATTTTTTATAAAACGAGAGCTAACCATCAAAAATCCAATTATTGATATTAAGATTTTTATAAAAAGAAATTTTTTAATTGGTTCAATAATATGTTGTATATTTGCTATTAATATCTATCCCCCTATATTTTTATTACCATTACTTATTAATGAGATGCACCATATTGATCCCATAGATATAGGATTTATTATTTCTGCTATGGGCTTAGGTATGATGATTGCTGGGCCCATAGCAGGACGTATTCTAAAGATATACGGTGAGCAACCTATTATTGTATTAGGAAGTTTGATAACAGGTGCAGGTACATTTATGCAATCTTTTATAACTGCAGACTATGTATTCTTAGACTTTTTTCCTTCACAGATGCTTAAAGGAATTGGAACACAGTTATTATTTATGGGAAGTCAGTATATTTGCTTTTCAACACTTAAGACTGAAAACGTTCCAAATGCATCAGCTATGTACAATTTAACTATGAGATTAACTGCTGCAGTATCAATAGCAATTTCAAGTAATTATTTTATTAAATTTAAAAAACAATTCTATTCTTTGATATCTGACTATAATAATACAGTAACATTAAATCCTAATGCTATTGAAGAAAATAATATAAGTAATAATTTTTTAGACAGTCTTATGCTTATATATGAAAGAGAAAGTTTTATTATGGCATTTAATAAAATTTCATTTATAAGTTTTTGGGCATCAGTTTTTCCGATATTGCTATTGTTGATTTTAAAAAATAAAAACTATAATATAAAAAAAAAGGTAAGTTAATAAATTAAAAATAAGAAAGTCCTATTGTGAATAGAGAAAAAGCTGTTTCAAAAATTCAAGTTGATAATGATATTGTGAGGGTAACAAGGTTTTTATTCCAACCAGGGGAAGAAACAGGAATGCATAAACATACATTAGATTACGTAATTACTCCTATTACTAACGGCGAATTATTAATAATTGATACAAAAGGAAATAAAAGTACTTCTTCATTAAGCTCTTCAGAAAGTTATTTTAGAAAAGCAGGAGTTGAGCATAATGTTATTAATAATGGCAATAGTAATTTAATTTTTATTGAAACCGAACTTAAAAAACTTAACAAAAAGGATTAAAATGAAGGAACCTCAAAAAGATGAATTTAACTTTCAGATTAGAAAAGCTCTTAAAGAATTTGGAGTGCGTTCTCATCAACTTATACAAAAAAGATTTAACTCCGATACCTCTGACTGCAAAGTAACACTAAAGTTAGAAATAGACTCTCAACCGTCAGAAGAAGTACAAACTACTATTAAAGTATTAAAACGTACTTAATTATAAAATCAAAAAAGACAAATTTTAAATATAGTTATTTAAAGACTATTAACAATAAGAGCACATTATTTTTTATAATAGCCGACTCCGCATGCCAAATCATCAACTTTAGTGATTAACAAAGTTTTGTCATATATTTTCTTATCGCCTGTAGTCAGCCTTGCTATTTTTATGTTTACAGAACCTATCTCACCTTCCACTGCATTATTAATAATTAAATCAGCTACATTAACTCCTTCTGCTACACTTTTTTCTCTGCTTAATCCTGTAAAAGTAGGATGACTGTACATCATGCCAGTAGGTACGTGATAACAAAACGGATATAAATCTTTGTAATTAAATCCACCTTCTCCTTCAGCAAATAGTTCTAATGCCATGGATTTATCCAACTTAATTATGTTAACAGCTCTTTCAAGCATATTTTCAGCCTCTTCTTTGGTTCCAAAATCTACTGCATGTAGATTTATACAAAAAAAACTGTAAAGTAGATATGTAAATAAATATTTTTTCATTATTTGCTCCTTAAAGTTCATAAATTAACATAATTTTATTAATGTAATATATCAAGAAAAGTTATATATTCTTTTTTATGAAGTTTTTAATTACAATCTTGTTAACTTTCTCTTTTAACCTGAAAAGTGATACAAACCTAAATGAGTATGAGGATATAATCAAAAAAACCTTAAGTAATACTATGTTTTCTCTTAAAAATAGCCTTGAAAAAGCTCTTGAAAGTGGTGATGTAGAGAATGCAGTTAAAATGTGTAGTTTAGAAGCTCAAGATTTAACAAATAAGAGTAATACAAGAAAGACAACTATTAAAAGAATAAGTCTGAAATATCGTAACCCAAAGAATAAACCATCGAAATTTGAAGAAACTATACTTCAAAATTTTGAAAAAAAGTTAACTTCAGGTGCAAAATTTTCTGATTTAGAATTTAAAAAGGTTTTAAGCAGCAAAGAATTCAATACATTGTTATATATTAAGGCTATTCCAACTAAAGGTGTATGCTTAAATTGTCACGGTCAAAATATAGATAAAGATGTTCAAGCGGAAATATCATCCAAATACCCTAATGATAATGCGGTTGGATTTAAACTTGGAGATATAAGAGGGGCTTTTTCTGTAAGACATAATTTTAATCATTAAAAATATATTTGTAATATAATTTAGTTTAAATAAACTATAATATAAGATTTAATACTTATTTACGTTCACTACTATTCGCCCATGTGATTTACCACTAAGCAAACCCTCTGCAGCGGCTGCTACTTCATCTAATCCTATTTCTTTTGTCATGGAGTCTAAGTGTTTAAGGTCCAAATCTTCAGCTAATCTTTTCCATGCATCTAGTCTGAATTGTAGAGGACAGTAAACGCTATCTATTCCAGTTAAAGTAATTCCTCTTAAGATAAAAGGCATCACTGTAGCAGGAAAATCAAAGCCTTGAGCTAATCCACATGCTGCTACTACTCCTCCATATTTTGTAGTAGCGCAGATATTTGCCAATGTGTGACTACCAACTGAGTCAATGGCTGCTGCCCAATTTTCTTTTCCTAATGGTCTTCCTTTTTCTGATAGTTCCTCTCTATTAATAATTCTCTTAGCACCTAATGATTTAAGATATTCTTTAAATTCATCTCTTCCAGTAGAAGCACAAACTTGGTAACCCAACTTCTTTAACAAAGTTATTGCTACACTTCCAACACCACCAGTTGCTCCGGTTACTAAAACTTCTCCATCCTCTGGTTTAATATTATTTTTTTCTAAAGCTATTACACATAGCATTGCTGTATACCCGGCAGTTCCTATAGCCATGGCCTGTTTTTGTGAAAAACTATCAGGTAATTTTATTAACCAATCTCCTTTAACCCTAGCTTTTTGAGATAGTCCGCCCCAGTGCCTTTCTCCTGCACCAAAACCATTAAGAATTACCTTATCTCCTATTTTAAAATTTTGATTAGAACTTTCTTCTACGGTGCCGCACAAATCTATTCCAGGTATCATTGGAAAATTTCTTATAATTGGGGATGAGGAGGTAATAGCTAATGCGTCTTTGTAATTAATAGTTGAATAACTAATATCTATAAGAACATCTTCTTCAGGTAAATCTGACAAATTTATAGTCTCTATTGAGGACACTGCTTTTTTTTCATCTTCATTTTTATTTAGAATCAATGCTTTAATCATTTTTATTCCTACAAGTAATAATTTATCAAATAAATTATATGAATTTTTAATTGTTTTTAAACGTCTGCAATTATTTAAAGTTAAAGGCTTTTGTTTAAATATAATAAGTACTATATTATTTAAATATATGAAAGGAATCAATATGAAATACATTGCATTAAGCATGATAATTTTTATGTTATCAATAAAAATATTTTCTGAAGAAATAGTTATTGATATGCTAAATAAGAGAGAAGATGGGCAGCGGATGGTATACAGTCAAGATGTAGCAAAGATCAATGTTGGAGATACTATAAAATGGTTACCAACCCAGCCTGGTCATAATGTTGAATTTTTAGCTGGCCCTGATGGTGTAGTTCTTCCTCCAAAATCTTATATTAATAGGGAGGTTGTTATGAAGTTTGACACTCCAGGCATTTATTTGTATGTATGTTCTCCACATAGTATAATGGGTATGATAGGCTTAGTAGTAGTGGGTAATGATACTTCTAATAAAGAAACTATAATAAATTATGATATAGGAGGTCGAGCAAATAAAAAATTAAAAACTTTGGTTAATGAATTATAATTTGATTTTAACCTAAAATTTTTTGCAAAGAATACAGATATGATTTTAAAAAAACTACCGACTTTTACTTTATCTCATTGGCTTTTAAGAATACCTTTATCGATAGTATTCATACAGCAGGGTCTTTCAAAGTTCCCTGTCTCAGTTGAAGACGCCTCGGTTTATGAGCTTCCTTATCTAGTTTGGTGGTTTGTTGCCTACGGAGAGTTAGGTGCTGGCTTTGGACTTATTTTTGGTGGTCTTTTTCTATTTTTCAATAACTTATTAGCAAATTTAGGTGACATAGTAACAAGATTCAGTGGTTTTACAATAGGATGTATTACCACTGGAGTAATTTGGGTAAGCAAACCTGAGTCATTCATAGATGTTATACTTTATGACAATTTACACGTTCTTTTATGGGTTGGAGGCTTATATTTTGCCTTGAGAGGCAGTAAAAATTAATTTTTTATTCGTCTATTTTGCACTTAGCTTTTATCCATGCATAATTTTTTTTATAATTTATTCCATACGGACAAATTAAACCTATCATTTTATTATACTTTCCAGTTCCATTTAAAAAAGTTATTTGTCCAACACCGCCGCCTTTTTCTGACTTTCTAATACGGGAATTCCAAAAGATTTCATTATTCTGATTTATATTTTCACAAATTACTTCTAATTCTACTTTGTTATTTTTCTGTTTTACGTATCCTGCACATTTTTCATTTCCGTAATCTCCATTACTATCGTCCCACATTCCTTCAGATCTATAGCTAGAAAATTTAAAATTTTCAGAAACTTCTATTGTCTTTAAATTACTTACACCATACCCTTTAAGAATATACTCTTTTGAATATGATTTAGATAAAATTATGTAAAATACCGTTACCAAAGTAAATTTTATTATATTCATACTATCTTAGGTTTTTATATTTAAAATCTTTCATAATAATAATATAATTATTTCTGAAGTAATAGTTATTTTACTTTTAATAAATTTTATTTATTTTACATAAGATTATGAAACAAGGTAACACTATTTTTATAACTGGCGCTAATAGAGGCATAGGATATTGCTTAGTTAAAGAGTGTGTTTCAAGACAATTCAATATTATAGGAACATGTAGAAATATTGATAAATCTAAAGATCTTATAAATATTAAATATGACAATTTAAATATATTTGAGATGAATGTTATAGATGAATTATCAATTTCAAAAGTTTCAGAGAATATAAGGACACCGATTGATTATTTAATATGTAACGCTGGTATTAACAATGGCTTTGGTAATTTATTTGACGAAGACCATGGTCATAAAGAAATGTTGGATGTGCTAAATGTTAATGTTTTAGGCTGCATACTAACAATAAAGTATTTAATAAGACATCTTAATAGTAACTCAAAAATAATCCTTATGTCTTCAATAATGGGTGTTCAAGAACATAATGGTTCGAGTGCAACAATTTACAGAGCTTCCAAAGCAGCTGTTAACAATGTAATGGTATCGATTTCTGAAGAGTTAAAGTCAAAGCAGATCACAGTAGTATCTTTTCATCC
>MDTC01133932.1_pt1 | contig 10193 bp, 4 predicted proteins | sample 811181 | NCBI WGS metagenome assembly MDTC01 (sample SAMN05326644, study PRJNA326480) | marine metagenome | isolation source: seawater | place: Pacific Ocean: North | collected 2011
AATAAGTTTGAACATCTGAGTCAGCATATTGAGTTATAGATGAAGCTATTACACCAGAACCAGATAATGTTATACCTGTTCCTGCTGATAAATAAGCCTGTACATCTGCATCACCATAAGCTGAACCGAATACAGTAATTGTTCCACCCATTCCAGAGTGTGATGAACAGTAATAATAAAGAATATCTGGAGTAGCAGCATTCACTGTAAATTCTATATAAGCACCAGCTTGTCCTTGAGTACCATTAGCAGTTCTACCTGTTGTATAAGCTGAACCTTCACTAGCTGTTGATAATACAAATGGATGAGTAGCTACTGAGCTATCAGATAAATCAAATCTATGAACAACACCCGGTCTAAATGATATTGTTGCTTGTGATTCTCCGTCTATTACAAACTTACCACCAGCTACAGTCACCTCATATTCAACTATTACTGTATTGTTTTCTAAGTTAATAGTTTTATTTGTAAGTGTTTGTGATGCAGCTAAATCTACAAGTGTTGCATCAGATACTGCTGTGTTAAATTCTGCAAGTGTACCTGTTACTGTATTGTCTGTTAAATCTATTGTTTTGTTTGTAAGTGTTTTAGTATTTGTAGTTAAAATTATGTTTGCTGTATCTGATAAATCAGTAGAAGCTAAAGTTATGTTTGCACTTCCGTCAAATGAAACACCTGCAATAGTTCTAGCTGTTGTTAATGTAGCTGCACTACCAGTTGTATTTTGATTACCAGCAGTATTAACACCCGGAAGATCTATGTTTGCTGTTCCATCAAAAGATACTCCACCTATGTTTCTTGCAGTTGCTAAAGCTGTAGCAGTTGCTGCATTTCCTGTTGTTGAACCAGAACTTCCTGAAACGTTACCTGTTACATTACCTTCTAAATTAGCTAGTAATGTTCCAGTTGTTATTGTTAGATTGCCTGTTGAAGCACCTGTGAATGAACCTGTACCAAGTTTAAATTTATCTTCGCTTTCATCGTATCCTATAAATGCGTTGTCAGCACTTCCTCTTTCTATAACTAAACCTGCATCATTAGCTGGTGAACCAGAAGTACCATTAGCAAGTTCTATTAATGAATCGCTTACAACTGTGTTAGTTGTATCAATTGTTGTTGTAGTTCCATTTACTGTTAAATCTCCAGTGATTGTTGCATTACCAGCAACTTCTAATCCTGTACCATTTAATAATTGAAAGTTTGTAGTTTTTAATCTTGCAGCTATATTGCTTGAACCATTTTTTATAGTAGCAAATTCAATAAGACCATCTTCAGTACCAGCAGAAGCATCATCAATTTTACCTGTTATCTTTGCATATACAGTAGAAGCCCCACCGTCATCATCACCTTTAAATTTAATTTGACCTAAATAATCTGCATCAGCGGGTGAAGCACTATCTCTAACTAAGTTAATAATAGGTCCAGCAGCTGAAGTATCAGCGGTTGATGTAATTGTAATATCACCAGATGTATCGATGTTACCTGTACCTGTAATATTGCTTGAATTAATATCTAAGTTACCACCAAGTTGTGGAGTTGTATCTTCTACTAAATTGTTAATAGATACTGCTTGAGCATCACTATCTGTATATTGAGTTATTGTTGTGGCGATTGCACCAGAACCAGAAATTGTTATTCCTGTGCTAGCAGAGATATGAGCTAAGACTTCAGCTTGTGAAGGACCTGTATAAGTAATAACACCGGTACTTGAATTATAAGCTAAAGAACCGTCACCGCCACTATCAGTTACTGATACAGCACCTCTTGCTCTAGCATTTGTAAAATATTGATTAGTTGAACCTTCTGTAACATCATCGGAATCACCAGATAATTCTGATAAAGCATCTTTTGTATCTATTTGAGCATCGACATAAGCCTTTACTGATTGTTGTGTTGGAAGATGAGTATCACTATTAGAAGACATATCATCTTCATCTTTAGTTGCTACTGTAAAGTCAAGTCTGTCGTTATTATCATCATATGAAACATTTATAAATGATTCTGTACCACCAGTAACCATTGCACCGACTTTATCGGTAAATGCTTCTGTTATTTCAGATAAGTCAACAGTAAGAGTGAGTTCGTCTGAACCATCTACATAACTGATATCTATTCCAGAAGTAGTAGCGTCAACTAATAATGCAGCTACTTGATCATCTATTCTTTCATTTAAGTCAGCAGTGACTTCAGATAAGTCAGTAGTAAAAGTAAGTGTTCCAGAGCTTTCTGATACATCAACTCCAGCACCTCCAGTGAAAGTGACTGTACCACCGAGTGCGACAGCAGTCGTATTAGAACCATCAGAAAAAGTAACAGAACTATTGGAAAGAGCACTGTTACCAATATTGCTAATGGTGTTGGCAGATCCACTGATGGTTTTGTTCGTAATAGTATCAGTAGAGCCTTGCGTAAGTATTTCATCATAAGATTGATTTTCTCCTAAAACCCACCTGTTAGCTGATACATCATAAAAAATTCTTGCATCATCTGTATCGGAAGTATCAACAATTATTCCAGCGTCTACTTCTGAGTTACCAGAATTTAATTTTACAAAAGCATCATCTATAACGATGACTGTGCTTTGTGTATTTAAAATTTCTGTCTGTACGTCTAAGTTACCAGTAACAGTTAGGTTAGTAAATGTTGGCGAAGCTGTTTTGGTCCAAGCTGAACCGGTGCCAACTATAACATTATTTGATGTAGGCGTAAGACCTGCAATTGTATCTAAGTCAGCATCGTGTGCTTGAACATCAGATCCAATTGCAAGTCCTAAACTTGATCTTAAAGTACTTCCACTTTTTGTTACAAAATTTGTACCATCACCAATAATTACGTTGTTTGCTGAAGGTGTCAAACCAGCTACGTCAGTTAATTGGGCATCATAAGCTTGAACATTAGTTCCAATAGTTAAGCCTAATGAAGCTCTAGCTGTTGAGCCAGATTCAGTAACCCAATTGGTACCATCAGAAACAATAAATTTACTATCTTCGTGTGATAATGCAGCGATTGTTACTAAATCAGCATCATAAGCTTGTACATTAGAGCCAATAGATACACCTAAAGCTGTTCTTGCTGCTGAAGCAGTTACTGCACCAGTACCACCTTGTGCAACTGATAAAAATTCACCCGATTGATATTCGGAAAATCCTGTAATATTACCGCTACCATCTTTAACCGCTCTTATTGGGGTTTTAGCTGCCATATTATTCTTCCATCTCTATTGTTATATTATTTGTTGAGCCACCATCGTCAGTAACAGGAAAAAGTAAGCTATTGCCATCAGTATTTGCTTGCATAGTGACTTTTTCTACCGTGCCACTTTCATTAGTGACGTTAACAACTCTTGTGCTAGCACCAAATGTAGTACCGCTTATAGTTGTGTTTATAAAATGATTATACAGCCTAGCACCAGTTGATACACCATCTTCGTCTGTGATGTCTATCTTTCCACTATAAGAATGTGTTTCAGGGATATTAGATGTAACATTAATCTTTTTATTTGCAGGATCAGTTGTAACATTTACTTTGTTTCTACCACTACCACCATCAATAGTTATTGTATCTGTAGCTGATGTAGCACTAACAGCTGTTTGGTTTGGAGCAGTAATATTAGTAACAGCATTCTGGTTTGCATCACCAGCTGTACTAGCTGCAATTGTTATTTGGTCTGAGTTAGGTGCGCTTGTCAAAGTGACATTAGTTCCAGCTACCAAAGTTAAAGTATCTCCATCAGTGTCTGCCACAACTTGAGCACCAGAAGCATTACCTCCAGAAGCAGTAACAGCAAAATTTTTGAAAGCATTAGCTGCTGTTGCGGAACTTGTTAATGTGATCTTTTTATTAGTATTATCAGTAGTTATTGTTATTCCAGTACCTGCAACAAATTCAACTTGTTGTGATGTGCTTGTTGCAGAAACCGTATTTTGACCACTCACTGCGAAGCTACCTACTGCGTACTGTGTGTAATCAACTGTTTGCCAGTATAAATTACCATTTCCATCAGTAGAAAGGACTTGACCAGAAGATCCTGTTGACTTTCCAGAACCTAATGACATTTTTGCAGTTAATAAGTTTAGAACACCATTGTGGTCTAGTTCAACGTGAGCTGTGCTTACTGTACCAAAATATAAAGAATCATTAGTATTTTGTGTTCCGACAGCAAGGCTTTTATCGGAGATGATGGTTTTACCATCCATATATAGATTTTCATTTTCAGAAGCTATTTTTGTTGTGAAGTCAGTTAATTGATAGCCTTGAAAAGAATGTTCATAATTAGAATTTGTTGCTATTTGAGCAGAATCGTGGGTATGTGTTGTTTGTGTCATTTAGCTTTTTTTCATTCTATTAAAGTCGTAATTTCCTCCCATACCATCAAATTCTTTCCTTAGCTTTTCCACTTCTAAAATAGCTTGTTTATAGTTATATTCCCATTCAGGATGATTGGGGTCTTCAACTAATGGTTCTTCCAAACTCAAACTATATATTTCTGTTTCTATTTCTGTTAACATTTGTAACAAAATAGAGATTTTAGCTTCAGTAGTCAGAATTTTATATTCAAAATTTTCCACAGACATCACTCTCCTATCTTTATTAATTCTATCATATTAAGCACTTTCTAAAGCCTCTATACGAGCTGATAGTTCCTGTATAGATTTAACTAATATAGGTATAAGTTCAACTGGTCTTAAACCATAAACTTCCCATCCTTCTTCTCTTTCAGGTTCAATTAAATCACCATTATCATCTGTTTGAGTTACTTCGTCTTCATAAGAGCCTTGTGTATAGATTGCATAATTTTGACTTGCTCCTTTTGCATCTATAAGTTTTTGTTTAACATCTTGTGCAGAAAATCCTAAGTGTGTTCTTGTTCCGCTATTTTCCCAATTAAACTCAATAGGTGTTAATGTTTTTAAGAAATCTGTTCCTAATGTTATATCTTCAACATTTTCTTTAAGAGTTATATCAGAAGTTTGTATAGTCCCATTAGTTGCATAAACATCATCCCATTTGAAAGTACTGCTTCCTAAATCATAAGTGTCATTTCCATTTGGTTTCCAGTGATTTGAAACATAGCTAGATGTTTGACCAAGTTGTAATTCTTGTCCACCACCCGGATAAAAAGTAATTGTTGTGCCAGCAAAGTTAATATAAGTTGAACTATCTTTATCTTTAACCTGTGTACCTTGTAGGTAACTACTAGCTTGCATATAGCCACCTGCTACCACATTTGAGTCTGTTAGTAAATTAGCACTTGCTTTTATATAACTATTTGATTCTATAAATCCTGAATTTGTTAAATCAGCACTTGCCCAATCATTTATAGATACATTAGCAAAATCTAATGCATCTTGCCCAACAGCATTATCTTCTATTTTGTCTGCATTCACTGCGTTTGCAGCAATTTTTTCTGCTGCTACAGCACCTGCAACAATTTTTGCTTCTTCTACTGCATCAGTAGCTAACTCTGTAGCAGTTATAGTAGCTGCATCAATCTTTGCTTGGATACCAGTAGGTATTCTTGATAAATTTAATGTATCAGCAGTAACTTGATTAGCAGATATGTTACCAGTGAATGTACCTGTTGCAGCAGAAAGGCTTCCAGAAAATGTACCTGTTGCAGCAGATAAACTTCCAGAAAATGTACCTGTTGCGGCAGATAAACTTCCTGCAAATGTTCCTGTTGCAGCACTTAACGCACCTCTGAATGTACCAGAATTAAATTCAACATTTCCATCAGATTCTATTAAGAAACCAGCACTTCCTGCAGAATAATTAGCAGATTTTATTTGTGCTTTATTAGAACCAGAAGTATCTAAAGTTATTTCTTTACCAGATATAGTTCCTGCAGTAAGTTTGTTTACTCCTAGAGTAACTATCTTTGCATCTGTTACTTGAGCTGTACCAATATGTGCTGTATCTATTGCAGCAGTAGTTATATGCTGTGAATCTATTAATGGGCTACTACCACCACTATTAAATACATCTGTAGGCTCTGACTCTCTACCAGAAATATTAACTGCTGTTATTCTGTAATAAACAGTATCACTACTAGTCAAGTTAAGAGCATCTAAGTTTATTGTTCCAACAGCTGGAATGTTTAAATCTATATTTCCGTTACCACAAGTTATCATTCCTAAGTAATAAGTATCTCTATCGCTATCACTTACTTTTTTATTCGTACTGTCATATGTTAAATTGAATGAAGCTGTTGCACCATAAACATTAAGATGTGATATATCTCTATCTAATGTGTAGTTGATAGGTGAACCAATAACATTACCATCACTATCTTTCACTTGAGCTAGCTTATGTGTTATTTGCCCTCTCAGTAATCCAGAAGCTAAAGCTCCATATGTACCACTAGGAGTAGCAGGTTTATTAGGAGCTATACTAGATCTTGGAACTTGTATTGCAGCGACAGTCAATGCATCAGAACTATGATTTTTAAGGTCAAAAGCAAAAAGTCTTACTGTATATGTAAAACCAATATTTAATCCTTCTATAACATAATTAGTTGTTCCCCAAGGAACAGAAGCTGACATATAATCACTAGTAGTTAAAGCAACATCTGCATCATCTAAAATACTATTACCATCTCTATCACTAACCATTCTCCATTGGACTAAGTAATGGCTTCCGTCTAAAATTGAAGTTCCATTTTTATTATTAGGTTGAGTCCAGTCTAATTTTATAAAACCATTCACAGCACCAGCACCATCTCTGTATGTTCCTTTAGAATAATCAAAACCAGCAGCACCATTTGAAGGCTTAGTAGGTTGATCTGGATATGTAAATTCATCTACAGTCGCTGCAGCTATAACAGCAGCAGAAGTTGAAAAATCTGTAGATAATGTTGAACCTACATCACCAATTTCTAATGAAATATCTCCTGTTTCAAATACTACATAATCAGTAATATCAGTAATTGTGGATGTTGAACCATTTCTGTAATATACCCCCATACCTGATTGAATTGGGTAAGACATACCTACAACTCTTATTTTTTCAGGATTGATTGTTGAACCTTGATAAGTTGTTTGATATATACTTCTACTTTCTAAAGCAGCTTTAGTTGAATCATCTTCAAAACCTACATCCGGATCATAAATAAATACTTTATCTCCTACATTAAAAGATCCAGCTATATCATATCCTTCTAGCGAAACATTTACTGTTTTCTTTAATCTGTTATATTCACTTAAAGCTTTATCTGCTCTAGCTTGATAATTAGCAGGAGTAGCACTAGAGTCTTTGACAACTTGTATTCTTTTAAGGGTATCTCCAAATAAATCTTTATAAGTAACACTAGATTGTGTAGATTCAGCCATAGAAACTTCTTTAGTACCACCTGTAGGTATCAATTCAACTTTTGTTATATATTCTTCAGCACCAAAACCAGTAGTGATTCCTGCAGGGACAAAACCTTCTATATTAGGGTCTTCGCCTTCACCTTGTCTTATTATTATTGTTGTTGGGTCTGAATTATGACCAGCAAATAATTCTTCTGGTCTTCCTGCATAAATATATCCTTCATTGTCAACATAGAACTCACAATCAAAATGTTCACAAATAAATTTAACTGCTTTATATGTTGATTCTAAATAATGATCTCCTGTATAAGTAGTAGTTCCTGTTGTAGGATTTGTTATACTTCCTGTTTTAGTTCTTATTGCTTGTTGTGATGCATTGTCACCTGTTCTCAAAACACCATAAGGAGTAGAAGTTGTTCTGTCTAAAGCATCACTTAAAGAAGCGTTAGTGTAACTTCTTACAGCTCCACTTGTTGCAGTTTCTGCTACAACTAAGCCTCTTGAATCAGTATCGCCTAGATAAGCCGAAGTTCCTTTACCACTAACTTGAAAAGAATCTAAATCATATTCTAAATTTTGGACTATTCCTACATAGCGTGCATTCTTTATCATATCTTGATTAGAAATAGTATTTTCGTCTACACGAGTACTATGTATTAATATTTGACCCCAAGGATCAATTGAATTTATTATTGAATTAGGTGTAGTGGTTGCATTCAAAGATACGGTGAAAGTACCGGATGCCATCACCTTTTCTTGGATGCTCACGACTTAACAACCCGAACCGTTTCGTAGATACTATCTATATATTGGTCTCTTATGCTATCACTTGTATTTTTACCAGAAGCAGAAGCTAATTCTGCTCCTATAAAACCTTTTATTGTTCCACTTGTAACAGCAAAACCTAAATTAGAAGTATTTGCTGTATATGTGACTGGTGTACCAATTATATATTTATTACCTTGACCATCAGCAGAAGTTTGTTTTACATATCCTGTTCCATTTGTACCAGCTAAAGAACTTACTGATTTAACATTTAATTGTTGTGATGTCCATTGAGAAGCTACAAACTCTATATGTCTAGCTCCTCTCTTTAAAGTTACATCAAAAACTAGTCTTCCGTCTTTAGTAGTTGCGTTATAGTGCGTTGTAAGCCTTATAGTGGCTATTTGAGGCTCATTTTTAAGAATCTGGATAGATTGCCAGCTCTGCCATTCTGTAGCACTACCAGTAGCAGAAATAGACCAAGTATTCTCAGAAGTATAACCATCAGTATCTGGATCATATAAAGAAGTTGTGAATCTACATTGTGAAGTTGTATCACCTAAAACTGTTAATTTGATTAAACCATTTTGGATAACAGCGTCAGTAGGTTTGTTATCTGAATCTTTACCAGCTCTTAATCTTAATTGATCGTGGTAATCTTTAATTTTTATTTCTACTGCACCCTCATAATAATTCTCAGGGTCACAACTCCAAGTAGCATTACTATTTCTTAAGTTGCCACCAGTTCTTATATATAAATTTTCTCCTCCATAAAACTCTCTAGTAGTATTAGTTAAAGTACCTGTGTGATAATAATTATACGCCTGTCTTGGTACTGAATGAAATTGATTAGTTGTGCTAGAGATACTATGGTTGTTAGTTATTAACGCACCAGAAAAATGACTTTCTAAATTTACTTCTCCCGGCTTACCTATCCACAATAAATCTAAAGCATATTTGATTCCACCAATACTGTATCTACTTATATCTATACTAACACCTTCAACTTTACAATAACCTTTAAGAGTAGAATCTCCTGTATAAGTAAAAGCAACAGGGATATCCATTTTAGACATAGACATTAATTCGTCTCTGTAAGACTTAGCATCATCTAAATCATCAACTGCTAAAGTACCATTGATACTTATTGAGTTACTAGGGTCTCCTACACCACCGCTAAAGTTTAAAGTACTTGGTGATGTGAAACTTAATCTTCCTATTGTCACTGTATGTGCCATTATCTACACCTCAAACAATTTTTATGTTTCAAATCTAAAGACCAAAAATAATCTCTGCATTTCCTGCAAGGAATTAAATGGTTTGGTCCATCTGCGTTACTTAATTCTATCATCTACCTAATAAGGAAGAACTACTTCCTTCCTTTTCTAAATTAACTAAAGCTTTTCTTATTGATACTGCTGCTTTTCTAGCAGACTGAGGATCAGAAGGTACTCCAGTTACATTAACATTTAAATTATTTACTGTAACCCCAGAACCTACTCTACCTAAAGACTGTACCGTTGCACCACCGGGTCTTACGCTTACCATCTCTGGTCCAAATTCACCTACAAGTGCTCTATTACCCATATCTATCAAACCACCCGCGTGTTTACCACTATCTAGATTCCAACCTGATGTGAAAGGTTTAGCAAACTTTTGCATTGCTAGGAAAGAAGCAGACTGTGAAGTACCCCATAACTTATCAAATACTGGCTGTAACCCCATTGAAACAAGCAAACCATCTATCTTATCTTGAAGTTGTAAAATTTGTATTTCTGCTTGGTCAGTATCAATATTGAGTACAGCACCTTGTTCTGCTTGATATTTAATATCGAACAATCCTTTAGCCACTGAATCAAATTGTTCAGATGCATCTTTGCCCATAGTTTTAGATTTTGCAATTATTGCATCTATTTGTTCTTCTGGCATACCAGCAGCAGTTGCTATTGCCTTGAACTGTTTTACACCTTCAGGACCCATTTGAGCAATTTGAGTACCTACTTCAAGTAACTGTAACTGTAAACCATATCTATTCATTTCTTCATCTTTAATTGCTTTTTGAGCTGCAAGTTCTCTTTCAGGAGATGCTGCTTCGTCTCTTTCTAATTGAGCTATTCT
>MDTC01106048.1_pt1 | contig 10192 bp, 9 predicted proteins | sample 811181 | NCBI WGS metagenome assembly MDTC01 (sample SAMN05326644, study PRJNA326480) | marine metagenome | isolation source: seawater | place: Pacific Ocean: North | collected 2011
AACCCTAATGCGAAAAAGTTCATTGTTTCCGAGGATGTTAAGACCTCAGGGAAAGTGAGCTTTGTTGATATCAGTGACTGTGAGCACCTAGATCTGGCCCGTGAGATATTTTTATTGGCTAATGTGACGCGTGTGCATTTTTTTGAGAATGTTATTACTATTACTCAAAACGGGTTGAGCGATTGGGCCGCTCTGGAAGGAGCAGCCAAGAAAGTTATAGAGAAATACCTTCCGGCTCATGAAGCGGACTTTCTTACGGCTGAAGAAAAACGTAGGCAGAACATGCCTGAAAATGTAGTACAGGTTGAGGATATTCTAGACAGAACCATTCGGCCGGCTTTGCGTATGGATGGTGGTGATGTTGAAGTTGTCTCCGTTGATGAATTGGTTATTACAATTAGGTACGAGGGAGCTTGCGGATCTTGTCCTAGTTCGCAGATGGGGACATTGCAGGCGATTCGCCATGCACTTCAAACGGAGTATCGTCCCGATATCGAGGTTGTTGCTCTCTAATCTTAAAAACGGAAAGTATAACTTCCCCCAATGTTATAGACGCTGAGTTTGTGGGTGCCAAAAGCCGGTGATAAATTGTCTACTTTTCGGGTTCCAGCTTGGTACGAAATAAAATATTGAATTTGGGATAATTTTTTCCGGATTTGGTAACCGAGACTAAAAACGTTGACGGCTATGCTACCTATATCCCCGAACTTGAATCCTCGGAGCTCCTCCCCATCCTCCGACTCTGAAGCTAATAGGCCGTCGCTTAGGTTGGATGGGTAGAGCCCATATGCGAAGTTGAGGAGTCTACCTTTTGAGGGCTTGAAACCGAAACCTATTTTTAAGTCTGAGGTATCCCTGTAGACTGCTCTGGCCCCATCTAGTTCATCATAATTGGTCCATTGGGTATGGGCGATCTCAGCTAATATACTAAATTTACTTTTCTTGAATATAACCCCTCCACCCAGTTCAAGAGGTCCTGACCTTTTATCTGATTTGGGTAAGGGAAGTTCGCCTGTATTATCTATACTTTTAAAGTTCCGTTGAGCATTTTGGCTCCTATATGGAATGATGGTTAGAGCTATGATTAGATTTTTTGATATTACGCTTCTCCACCCCAGCAAGAGATTAGACATAGAATTGTCAACTTTACCCTCTAACAATTGAATTTCGGTTTCTACATCAGTGACTTTGATAGATTGCGAATCAGTTTTTGTTCTGATGCTGAAACCGATCACATTTGATTTTGTGAGGGAATACCCAAGGCCAAAGCATGCATCAATACCGAAACCTTCTCCTCCGGTTTCGATATTTGCTTTAAATCCAGGATCTCCTAAATCCCTGACGATCACGCCTTTAACCTTAGTAGATGTTGCCTTACCTGGGATGATCGTTGCCATTAAACCAAAAGCAATCTTTTTATTTTGGCGCCATGCAAAGCCATATAAAGGGATAGGTGAAGTTATACCTATTTCTACAGGTTTCTCCTGGGGATAGAAATCATCGGGTCCATATTTGTAGTCATAGTTGATCTTAAGGACCCCAAGTTCAAGATAAGCTTCTTTTTTCTTTACATGTCTCAGATTTGCAGGATTATATAGTACGGATGGTGCGCTTCTGGAGTGCATGATAGAAGCTCCAGCCCAGGCTTTTGTTGCAGAGCCCGTAATGATAGTCTCTCGACTGTAGGCTTCTTGGATTAGAAACGATAGTATAACGATAACTTTTAAAACCATAGCTTAAATATTACCTGATGTGGAGTGCTTTATTATTTTTTTAGTAGGAAAAAAACTACCTCTATAGGCAGGCTTTAGTGCTTTTCCAAGGAATTCATAATAATTTTTTCATCGTTAATATCTTTAGGTTAGGAATTTTGACCCTAATATCATTTGTTCATTTCTATAAAATATCTGGTCTTTAATGAAAATATTTGGATGGGGTATTCTTTTTAGTAAGTATTGTTTTGTTACAATTTTTTTGGATGTTTTTTTAAATGAGGTAATGGGTAGTTCAAGGACTGTAGAAGAAGGCCGATAGCTATTCTCATGAATCATGTAGTTAAAATATTTATCTGCTTTTTGATTTTGGTCGAAAGATTCTCTTTTTCGCAGTCATATCGGAAGGTGGTCTGGGATAAAGTTCCTGGAGCGATCTATTATGACGGAAATATCTATTCAAAAGAGTCAGTTGTGCGTGTCAGGACACAGCAGAATCATGTCTATATTCCTGTCAAAGAGAATATCGAAGTTATTGCGGTTAAAGGTTTTAAGAATACGTTAAATTTGGGGGTTTTCAGGAGAAAAGATCTGTCGAATGGTAATATGGCCAGTGAAGATGATGATTATTACTATTTTAGCTATAATGATGACCCTGAGATCATTCCAGGAGAGATTGCAGAGGCTTTTGATACAGAGAGTGTTTTTATTAAACGGAGCAAAAGCGATAATATATCTATAAATGGTAAAGCTATAGAGTTACTATACGACGTTTTTCCAGGTGCAACGATTACTCAAGAGGATGTTCTTTCCGAAGGGTTGATTGGCCGATTTGAGGGTAAAGGAGTCGCGATTGGGGCTGGTAATACCATCGAGGGGCGGCCAGAAGAAGGTTTGGATGCGACCATATTTTCCTTTCATAGTGAAGTACTCTCTTTTACTACAGAAAGTCAGCAGGTAATTGATGGGTTTGAAGGCTCTGTGCGTAAGCAAAACACTAATATGTTGAGGTTTGTTGGTGACTTTGTGGCCGTTATGGGTGTTGCTGGAGAGAGTTATTTTCGTATGGGTTTAGGGCTCAGTTGGGAGCGGTTGCCATTTTTTGATATTAAAGATGAGTCTGGTGGTCTGGGCGAACTTACTTCGAGGTCGTCTGTAGGAATGTCTGTTGTCAGTCAGGTTGATAAAAAGATAGGTTTTGGTGTGGTGAGATTAAAAGCTTCAGTATTACCTATTTCTGGAAATACCAAAAGCCTTCGAGAAATTAATTCTGACCTGAGGGCACTATACCCTATTAGTGGCGATCTTGGGTTATTTGTTTCCGGAATGGGAAGGTATCAATTAATTAGATTTCAGCGCGAGAAATTAGGAAATAACTCGGAAACACAGGTGTTTCCCAAGACGATTAATAAGTCTTTTCGTTTAACACTGGGTCTGACGGCAAAAATCTGACTAGCTGCAGGATATTGTTGCCGTTACTGGAAAATGATCTGAGCTGCCGCTTTCTCCATCAAATCGCTTAGGGAAAGCTTTACCAACTGATAAAATTTCTACACTTTTTTCGTCTAATGAGCAGAAAGGATTTTTTAGAAGCCATATCATATCAAAATAGGACCATTGCCGCTTTTTTTTATAGTAATAGGTGCCTTTGCGGGCTCCTAACTTATAGGTTGTTTCCCAGTGACGAGCTATCGATTTGCGTAGTCTTCGATATTCTGTATTAGTCAGGTTGAAGTCACCAGCAGCTATAACCAAATCATGGGTCTTTTTTAGGGTTTTTGCCTGATGATTTAGCCATTGGATAGCCTGGCTTCTATATGTAAAAGGCTTGGCTTGGGATGGAAGATGGAGCGAGATTGCGGCAACAGAGTAGGATCTTACCTTTAGAGACGAAATTAATAGTTGGCGGGTAATAATGTTTTTAATTCCCGTGAAGGGTATATTTGAAAGATATGCACTTATTAGATGATATCTGCTAATGATTGCAGGGTCGATCCCCCGCCTATCTCTGCCTTCGATTAAAATCATAGTTTTTAATGGGAAAAGTAGAGTATTGTTGAGCCAGTTTAGTGTAGTGTGATTTTCTACTTCAGATAAGAAAATAATATCTGGACCTACCGGCGAGGAGTTTATCACCTTACTAAGGTTCAGAACTTTATTTTTGACAATCTTGTGAGACCAGTCTCGACTTATGCATTTTTTTCTGTAGTACTGTGAATAAATCCTGCGACAATTTTCTTTGATATAAGAGTGGTACTTGCTGGCTAATGGTAGGTATTCCCAGTCTGTTTTATTGGGGTCATGTGAACTGTCAAATAGGTTTTCAACATTGTAGGACATGATTTTTATGGATATTTGCTTGGCCATACTGTTACAGGATATGAAGATTGTGCATATGACCACATATTTCATGGAACCTCCTTGGTTGGTTTCATACTTTAATCCGTTTGGGCAAATGCTGGCAAATGACTTCAACTCCGCTTTTTATGGCGAAATTTTGTCATTAAATTTGACATGTGTATGAGTTTTATACGGTCCGCATGGTTTTTATCTTCGTAATTACAGTTAGGTAAGTGAATCCGGGCTGGACTATATTTTGCATTGTTAAAAAAGATTTTTTTATCCAGGGGAATAGATGAGTCGCATAATCCTACTGGTGATTGCTTTTTGCATTGGTGATATAGGGCTTTCAGGTATTAAGCTCAGTGCTGCGAAAAGAGTCATTAATAAAATTAATTATTTACCCTTTGATTCTAAGTCAGATGGTTGCTTTGCTAGGGCGCTTTATATGGGTATGGAGCTTACTTCAGCCGGTATAGCTTCGAGCAATCAATATTTTTTTGGCAATTTAAAGCCTTCAAGATCAATAAACTGGAACTATCATGTTGCACCTATGGTGGAAGTCGGAGGTGCGGCAGGTTTTGCCATTTTTGATCCGAGTTTATCCAAGCAGCCAGTGACACGTCGCAAGTGGTTTCAGCTTAATCGCCCAAAAGGCCGTAGCGAAGCGTACGTAACCCCGATCACTTACTACAAGAAAAAAGGTGTTCAAACTATGAGTCAGAAGGGGCGACCTGGTTTTACTATGCGGTCGCGTATTAGGAGCTTGAGTCAGTTGCCGCGTTTTAGAATTGATCATATAGCAAATGCCTGTAAAACAGCATGGGTTCATATTGGGAAAGAAAAGTTGTCGAAGAGAAAAGTTTATCGTAAAAGGCGGCGGCTGGTTGAAAGAACCAGGTATTTAGTGAAAAGCCTTAAATCGCTTGGTAAGGTATCGTCTGCGGTCCGGTTATCTAGCTGTTCTCGTGGCACCTATTATAGGTAGCCGGTTGTTGTTGAAAAAAAACGTCTTTTTTAATTATATAGTCTTTTAAGCATTAAATCAGAGGATCTGCTGTGCGCCAAATTACTTATGTTGTTGGTACAATTATTGCCTTCTTATTAGCCGGGGTCGTTTTTTTTCAGCCTGAAAATAGGGAGTTAGATAGGCCAGTGCCGCTGCCTAATGTCGATTTGATTACTCAAGATGGTAATGCTGCCACTCAGGAAGAATTTAAGGGTCGCTGGTCTCTTGTTTATCTAGGGTACACATTTTGTCCAGACTTTTGTCCAGCAGCCCTGGGTCAAATGCGGGAAGTAAAAGCCAGCTTAAAGGCTGGCCCTCACCTAAGTAACTTGCACTTTGTTTTTATTTCCCTCGACCCAAAAAGAGATACTGCATCTAGGTTAAAAAGCTATTTGGCATTCTATGACCCTGAGTTTCTCGGTTACACGGGTTCAAAGCCTGATTTGGATGCACTGGTTGCGGGGCTTGGGCAGGTTTATGGCTTCAGTGATCCGAATAAAAATAACTACGAGGTTTACCACCCTAATGTGTTTTTTCTGATCAACGACCGTGGGGAATATGTTAGGCGATTTGAAGAGCCTGGTAATATTGAGCAGATACGCCAAGGTTTAATAGAGAGTATTTTTAGGGTTCGGGATAAGAAGTAGGTACGTCTTTATGGTTGCTGCAGCTCTGTAAAGCCACCTGGATTTTTTTTTATTAGATTGATTAGGCTTTGCGGTGTCAGCTTTGTTGACAGGGTTTCAGGCGTGAGGTGAAAGTATCTTCTTGGTTGTTTGGCCCTTGGAAGTTTGTTCTTTATCTCAACATAAACCTCCTCCAAACAGTTTTCATCGGTGGAAATTCTTACGAGTGCAGGGATAGAACCTAGCCTTTCGCTTGGTAGAGAAACGATATAAGTATTTTCTTGATCGGATAGGCTTTGCAAGATCTCTTTGGGATCGATGTTTTCACCACCGCAGATAATTGTACTGTCATTCCGACCTGTAACTTTAAGCGAGTCACCTTTCTTATCAAAGCTACCTTGGTCTGATGTAATATAGTAATTCTTATCTTTATGCTCTTCGAATTGACCATCTGTTGATAGCTTGCCGAGGAGCATCCCGCCCTTCAGAGTAATTTGACCGGAGCTTTCTGCAAATATCCGGCCTTTTAACGGTTTTAGAGGGCCTAGAGTGCCAGGGTGAGTACCCGCTGCCATTGCGCAAGTTTCAGTCGAGCCATAGGTTAACGAGATAGGTAGGTTTCTAGTGATGGCCTCTTGTGCTAAATGATTTGGACAGTGAGCCCCTCCTATCAGAATTAGCTTTATTTTCGGCCATTTTTTCTCTTTAGGGTGGGTATGCAGAAGCGAGATTAACTGAGTAGGAACAAGAGATATTATATTTATATCTGGATTCTGGATATCCATGTGGGCAGTTTTTGGGCTTGTGCCTGTGATGGTGCGCCCACCAGATAAATGACTTCGCAGTATTTGCATAAAGCCACCTATGTGGTGCATAGGTAGAGAAATTGGCGAAACTAGGGGTTCTTGAAAGCGGTAGAAATCTTTACTTGCTAAGTATGAGCTTATGATATTCTGCCAGGAGTGCACGATTAGCTTAGGTTCTCCGGTTGTTCCTGACGTAAAGATGCCCAGAGTAGCTTCGAGTGGTAGTTGACTTGCGGGAAAATACCTACTCAGTTGACGGAACCCTTCTTCAGTGATGCATGGATCTACGGGAACATACACTTTTTTTAAGGCAAGGCAGCTAAAAAAGTTTTGTAGGATGCTTTTTGGGCTTTTAGATTTATGGAAAAATAATCTTTCGCTAATGTTTAATGCATCACCTTTTGCTGCGGTTAAACTTAAATTCTTTGCTGCTTCTTCTGGGCTTAATTTACAAGATGATTTTTCAGACACTAAGAAGCCCCTTTGGGTGTTGCAAAGAATTCTTGAGTATAGATGCCATGATTTTCTGTGGGTGAAATGGCATGGCCGAGTTTAGAAAGGAAGGCAACCGTTTTTGGGCTTTCGAAGCAGTGAGAAAGAACAAGTCTTTTGTCTGGATATTTTCTCTTGATCTGCAAGACTTTACTTACACCTCCTAACCTTTGCGGTTTTGCTACGATAACCTGAGCTTCTTTAGTAAGGGATTCATTTAGCCACAAGGATTCGTCTGCCGCTAATTTAATGCCAGCATTACGGGTGCTATCTACAGCAACTCTGAGGTTGCTGCAAGGTTCTTCTATGTAGTCGATGTTTTTAAATTTGGAAAGTACTTCACAGAATTTAGGAAGTTCCTCGGGGTCGATTGATCTGTTACCGTCAATTCTAATTAAGGTATTAGGCCATGCCTTTGAGAACGCATTGAGTTCATCCCAGACTAACATAGGTTTACCGCGGACTTTCCATTTGATCGCCTTGTAGCCTTGATAGTTTCGATTACGCCCTGTATAGATCGTCGTATAATTTGCCATCTGTGTTGGTGATTGACGGTTGAAGAATAACCAAAAGATCTGTTCGATGGCACTTGTTATCGAGGGTGGTTCGTTAGTCAAGCTGGGAAAATTTCCGAAAAGATCCTCGGATATTTTAAATAAGAGGGGGTTTTTTGTAGTAACTAATATTTTACTAACTTTCGGTAGGCGCTGTTCGATGTCTTCAATCGACTCGAGGTGAAGTCCTGGTAGTGGAGATGCTTCTCCGATGAAAGTTTCTCCAGATATTGTACACGCAAGATAAAAACCTTGTCTATAGTCAACAACGCTATCATTGATATTCCATGGTTTCTTGAGCTTTAGAGAATACGGCTGGAATGAGACTTTTTCTACTTTATATTCCTTGGTCATTTGAGTACCAAAAAACTATATAGAATCGAATAGAAAATACTAAAGCTAGCTGCACCCCCAAGTGCTTTATTCATGAACTTTTTTTCTCCATATAGGTTAGGAAATACTTTGAGAACTAGCAGAATTGTTAAAAATCCAGAGAACCCCATTGCTGAGACTGTCTTGTCTACTTTTACGCCATGAAACACAAGTATCGCAAGTGCTGCGGTAAAGAAAACTGTCGGTAAATATCCGGCTGCTTTTTCTGGAAGTAGGGTTGCGAGCGTCTTTTTACCAGCGGTTTGATCTTCTGTCCTATCGCGTAAATTATTTATTGCCATCAGAGCTGCAGAAGTAAACCCTGCACCCATTCCGGTTATAAGTATTTGTATATTAATAGTTGTAGTTATAAGGTAGAAGGTGCCACCAACAGCTATAGGTCCGAAGAAAATTAGTGCTGTCAACTCCCCAAGAGCATTTCTAGATAGTGGCTTTGGTCCTCCAGTATACAGGTAAGCGGCAGATAAACAAAATAAACCAGTTATCAAAATTGGTATGCCGCCTTTTTGAATCAAAAATAGCCCTACCAGAAAGGCGATTACAAAAAAAGAAGTGTATAAATATTTTACTTGTCTGGGTTGGAGCCAGCCCATTTGAGTAGCTCGAGGCGGGCCCTTTCTATTTTCTTTATCGACTCCAGATTCAAAATCTTTGACATCATTTACCAGGTTTGCTCCACTTTGCATAAGAATAGTACATAATAAGCAAGCAAGAATAACCATGGTGCTTTGAGTGTTCCAGGTTTCTTGTATTTGCCGAAAGCCTGTAGCTCCGCCAAGTATAACAGGGCCTATTCCCGTAAGGAGGGTCTTTGGGCGGATTGCAAAAATCACGGATTTATAACCTGGAGTATTCATCTCTGACCTTTCTTTATCAATATGGAGAGTCTTCATTATCAGGGGGTATGGCTATTTCCATAAGGCCTGGTCCATCCAGGGATAAAAACTGTTTAGAAGTATCTTGGAGATTTTGTAACGACTTAACGATTTTATAGTGCCAGCCGGCAGCTAAGCTGATTTTTTCAAATCTGAAATCATGTGGGGTAGTTAAATATGTGTATGCTGGATTATTATTCTTTTCGATTGGTAGCGTCGAGAAAATTCTACCACCGAAGTTATTGAGCACAATTACTTTTAGGTTCGATCTCAGTCTATTATTAAAGAGGGCACCTATATCATGCATAAATGAGATATCGCCTATAATACTGATAACGATACTTTTAGTGCAGTCTTCGATACCAAGTGCAGTATTGATGAACCCCTCAATTCCCGAGACACCTCGATTACCGTAAAAAGTGATGGATGATTGAGGTTCTGTGATCTGATCGAAAGCTCTGATTGTCATGCTGTTTCCCAAGAGGACGGAAGCATTTTCGGGGATTATGCTGCTTAGTCTTTTGGCTACAGTCAGGGTGTTGACTTTTTCAGGTAGAGCTTGGTTGCTTATTTCGCTCTCAAAGTGAGGGTCTCGATTTTGACTTATCAGTTGGTTTTTATAGATTTTTAGGAAATCGCCTATTTTGCAGCTTACCTGATGGCTGAAAGTACAGGTAGCATCAGGGATTCCCTTTTTTTGGGAAACTCTGATATAAGCTTTAGGTGGATTATTTTCAATTAGCTTATCCCACACCTTGGTGATTAGCCTTCCTCCTAGATGAATAATTAGATCTGGTTTGTATTTGATAAAATTGTTTTTAAGAGATTTTTTGGTGCGATCATGGATTTCTAGGTCTGGATTGATATGTCGGTTTCCAGAGAGGATATCTGCATAAAATGGAATAGAGGTCTCTAATAAAAATTTTTTGACGTAAGGGTCGCAATCAGAGTGATGGGCTTCTCCGAATAAGAGTATTGGACGTTTTGCATCATTGATGACCTTTTCTATCTCTTGGTCTTTTTCGTTTTGGTAGCCTATGTTCGATATTAAATATGGTAGCTTTCGGCTAGTCTTTCTAAGCGGAAATTTGGTGTTTTCTGGATTGTTTAAGCGCAGGGGAAAGTTAATATGCACAGGCTTTGCCCATGATTCTGTATGAGGTATAACTTGGGCTACCTTTATGCGAACTACGTCAATGTTTTTAGCATCGATATCTTCAGGTATTGCTATGGTTTCATGGCAGAAGGAGCCGAAAAAGCCTTGTTGTGTTGTGACTTGGTTGGAGTGGGTGCCTATTAATTCATAGGGTCGGTCGGCTGAAATGATTAACAATGGTACGCCGGACTCATAAGCTTCGATCACACCAGGGTAGTAGTTAGCTGCA
>MDTC01145177.1_pt1 | contig 10192 bp, 7 predicted proteins | sample 811181 | NCBI WGS metagenome assembly MDTC01 (sample SAMN05326644, study PRJNA326480) | marine metagenome | isolation source: seawater | place: Pacific Ocean: North | collected 2011
CATTTGAATTATCACTATATCCATGATAATGCATTTGTCTGTAAAGTGGAGAGTAAATATTGGCCATCCCACAAAATGCATTTGCCTGATTTTTTAATGCTAAATTTTGTATGTCTTCATTTAATTTAATGTCATTAACATCAGCATTCCATTGGTCCCCTTGAGTATATATTGTTGGATACACATAAAAAACATCAATAGAGTCTAGGCAGAGCGTGTCATCGATTACATTTTCTGGAAGTAAATCAGAAGCATCAAATTTATTAGGATGAGCTACCCAATGTTCTAGCTTCGTGTAGTCAGGAGCTGGTTTTGGAATTTCTTCTTCAAATGAATGTAATGGTATAGAACTTGAGCAAGATCCAAGAAATATCAAAAAGAATAATAGACCTAAATTTTTCACGTTTGCTAAGTTATTATTTTTATACTTTCACATGAACAAACAGCACTCAATTTAATATGAATATTGGAGTCAATGCTAGACATTTAATAGAAGGTAAATTAGAAGGAATAGGTTGGTATAGCTATGAAATTTTAAAAAGACTTGTTCTTTTAAGACCAAATGATCAATTTTTCTTTTTCTATGATCGTAAAACTAAACCATTGGTTAGTGGTATAAATGTGACCAATGTTACAGTCAATCCTCAAGCCAGACATCCATTACTATTTAAATTATGGTACAACTATGCTCTTCCTAAACAGATAAAAACACATAAAATTGATTTTCTTTTTTCCCCAGATGGATTTATCTCTCTTAGAAGTAATATTCGACAGGTTGGAGTTATTCACGATTTAAACTTTGAACATTATCCTAATGATGTACCTAAAGGAGTTTTGAAATATTATCAAAAATACATGCCCTTATTTGCAAAAAAGGCAAGTGATGTAGTAACAGTTTCAGAGTTTTCAAAAAAAGATATTTGTAATAAGTATGATATTTCTAGTGATAAAGTACATGTCATTTACAATGGTGGGAATAATATTTTTAAGCCAATATCAAAAGCTGATAGACAAGCGTTTATTAAAATCAATAACAATGACAGACCGTATTTTATATATGTAGGCTCCCTTCACAAAAGAAAAAATATAGAAAGGATGTTAAAGGCATTCCAAAGTTTTAATGAAAAAGACAAGCAAATGGATTTTGTTATTATTGGTCATCCCATGTGGCAAGATCAATTAAAATTAGACGGGCTGTTAGAAAATGTTCATCTTAAAGGTAGAAAGTCTGGTGAAAACCTTTCCAAATGGGTGGCCTCTAGCGCTGCATTAGTATATGTTTCCTATTTCGAAGGATTTGGATTACCAGTTTTGGAAGGGATGATGGCAGGAGTTCCAGTATTAACTAGTAATGTAACAAGTATGCCTGAAGTTGGCGCAGAAGCAGTCATTTATGCAGATCCATTTTCGATTTCTTCCATTTCAGATGGATTTTTTAAGATAGTTGAAGATGATAGCTTTGATAAATTTAGAACACTTGGTCTTCAACAATCAAAATTATTTTCTTGGGACCGTTCAGCTCAAGAAATTGAAAACCTTTTATTTAAATAATCGTATTAATTAATCTTAATATTATTAGAATATTAAAATGAAAATAATAGAAGGAAAAGAGAATTTAAAATGGATTAAAATTATTGGACTATTTACTGTCCTTATTTTAACACTTTTGGTGTACTCTAATCACTTTAATAATCCATTTTTCTTCGATGATTCTCATACTATTGTAACCAATAGTGCGATTACCCAAATTAGTAATTGGCCTAGTTTTTTTACAGATGCAACCACATTTAGTTCTTTACCTGCAAATAGAGCTTATCGGCCAATGATGACTCTCATGAATGCCATTGATTACAATATTGGGGGAGGTTTGAATGCAAAATATTTTCATATTCATATTTTTCTTTGGCACCTACTTACAATAGTCTTGTTTTTTGTTCTTTGTAATGGATTATTCCTTAGAGCAATCCATGATCCAAGTAAGAAATTTCCAATCACCATTGTTTCTCTATTTACAACTTTATTTTTTGCCACTCACACCATCAATGCAGAAACAATAAATTACATCTGTGCAAGATCTGACTCTTTTTCAACGCTTTGTGTAATAGTATCATTGTTGTTATTTATCAATCAAAAATCTCGTAAATACCATCTTTATCTCTTTTCAATGGTTATTGGAATTTGGTCTAAGCAAACGGCAGTAATGTTTATTCCAATTCTTTTCTTTTACTTAATAATTTTTGAAGAAGAAACACATTTTGAGCAGATTAATAAAGATTTCAAAAACTGGTTTTCAACTGTTTTTAAACTTATGGTTGTGCCCTCTGCAATTGCATTTTTTTTATTTGCTTTTAATCATTTTTATTTGACTCCAACTTCAACTGTTTCTAGCAATACTGAAGTGAAACAACTGGACTATATTCTTACACAATTCTATGTAGTATTACATTATTTTGGGAATTTTTTACTTCCAACATCCCTAAGTGCTGATCCTGATATTGAAATTTTAAAACCTTGGTATGACAAGAGAATTCTACTTGGCTTATTATTTAGTTTATCATTAATATTTACAGCTTTTAAAACTGCTAAAAATTCACTTACTAGACCAATTTCTTTCGGAATAGCTTGGTTTTTTATTGCACTAATTCCTACTTCAATAGTACCCTTGTATCAAATAGCAAATGACCATAGAATGTTTTTTCCTTTTATAGGAATTTTTATAGCAATTTCTTGGGCAGTTTATATATTTATCATTTCTAATCAAAAAAAATCAGTGAAGTACATAAGTGTATTTGCTTGTCTAATTTTAATTGGGGCTTATGCCAATGGCACTTATCAGCGAAATAAGGTTTGGAAAGATGCAGAAACGCTCTGGAAAGATGTCACTGTAAAAAGTCCTAAAAATGGAAGAGGCCAAATGAATTACGGACTGGCTTTGATGGCAAAAGGAGATTATGCAAATGCAGAAGAATATTTTATTGAGGCTGAAAAAAAAGCTCCATATTGGTATGCCGTCAAGATAAATCTTGCTATTTTAAATGGGGCAATTGGCAATAAAGACTTAGCAGAGCAGTATTTTACAGATGCAATTAACTTAAATGCTTCCGCTCCAGATCCAGAATATTATTATGCCAGGTATTTATATGATAATGGTCAAAATAAAGAGGCCCTTGAATTAGTGAATATCGCCTTAATAAAAAGTCCTAATCATTTGAAGAGTAAAGAACTAATGCAAGAGTTAGCTAGTATTGTTAAATCCCCAACTAATACGATTTCAGCTCTAAAAAAACAATTGGGATTAACCCCAAACAATATTAACTTATTGATTGAAATGAGTAATCAACTTTATATTGACAAAAATTATGATGAAGCTTTAATTTACTGTAACAAGGTGATAAAATTAGATTCAAATAATAAACTTGCTTTTAATAACCTATGCTCATGTTTAAATCAAAAAAAACAATGGGAAAAGGCTATTAAAGCCTGTGAAAAAGCATTAATTATTGACTCAAATTTTCAAATTGCCAAAAACAACCTAAATTGGGCACTTCAAGGATTTAAAAATCAGTAATGTTAAATAACAAGACCATAGCCGTAGTTGTGCCTGCCTATAATGAATCTTCTCAGATAAGCATGGTTCTAGACAGCATGCCAGATTTTGTTGATCGTATAATTGTTGTAGATGATAAATCAAAAGACAACACCGTTGAGGTTGTTAAGTCTTACCTATCGGATAATAAGTCGAATTTAGAGATTCATCCATTTACATCTACACACATAAAAGAAACCCCTTATAATAAAGCCGAACTAGAATTGAGAAATAGGGCCTTAAATGAAGTCAACTATTTTACCCCTTCAAAATATCATAATGAAAATTCAAATTCTGAAAAAATAATTTTAATTGAACACAACAATAATGCAGGAGTTGGTGCTGCAATTGCAACAGGTTATAAATGGTGTAAAGATCATGCTATTGAATGTAGTGCTGTCATGGCAGGTGATGGACAAATGGATCCTTCAGAATTAAAAAGTATATGTCTTCCAGTAATTGAAGAATCTGTTGATTATGTTAAAGGAAATCGATTGATTCATCAGTCTGCATGGGTCATTATACCTAAAATTAGATTTTTTGGTAATTCTGTTCTAAGTATATTAACAAAAATTGCATCAGGATATTGGCATATTTCTGATACTCAGACAGGGTATACTGCAATTTCTAATCATGCACTAAATGCCATACCCCTATACAAAATTTACAAGAGATATGGTATGCCAAATGATATGCTCATTAAGTTAAATATTGCCTTTTGTACAATCAGAGAGATAAAGATAAAACCTGTCTATGCTGTGGGCGAAAAATCTAAGCTTAAAGTTTTTAAAGTTACTCTTCCAATTTTAAATTTACTTATTAAAGGTTTTGTTAAACGTCTTTGGGTTAAATACTTATTTAGAGATTTTCATCCCTTATTTTTGTTATATAATATTGCTTTTTTAACCTTTCTTGCTGACAGCTATTTTTTTTATCATTTGATGATTAACTTCTTTGCTCCTACGAGCAAAACTCCAACAGATTTTTTAATCATATTTATTTTTCTAACAATTTCTGGGTTTCAATCTCTATTGTTTGCCATGTGGATGGACATTCAAAATAATGATCATTTAAGAAAGTAATTCTTCTGATTCCATGGGATTTTTGTAAAACCAGTATCCTCCAGGTAAAAGAGTGATAATTTGTATAGCAAAAATGATTAAAGAAAATGAAATGGCCTTGTCAAAATTTACTCCGTAAAGCCCAAAAAGATAAACAATAGAAATTTCTCTAACTCCTATTCCAAGTATAGTAATTGGAAGTAAATTAAGAATTCCTGTAATGAAAGCAATTAATAAAATATCTAATGGTGCAATATCAATATTCAGGTTATTTGCAATAATTACAAATGAACTGTAGATTAAAATGATTGCTAAAATTGTGACAGATAGTTGACTGATATAACCATTAATAGTGGAGCTTTTTTTAATTATTTGAAAAAATTCAATAAACTTATTCTTGAACTTTATAATTAAAATAATTAGCAATATTAGCCCTGCACTAATAAGTAAAATAGAATTAGAATCAAATTTCAGGTCAAATTTTTCAGGAAATTTATTTTTGAAATGATAGAGACTAAATATTCCGAATAAAAATAAAATGGAAAGATCATTTAGTCTATCAATTATTAAACTTGAAAAAGCTTTTTTCCAATTTTCATGTTTTTTTAAATAGTAAACTCTTCCGAAATCCCCAATCTTCCCAGGAGTGATTATTCCTAAGAAACCTCCAATCAAGAAAATTTTTAATAAAAACCCCGTTTTTTCATTTATTTCAAAGCTTTTTAAAATCATTTTCCACCTTAAAGACTTCAATAAATAACCTATGTAAATAACAACAAAAGTTGATAAGATAAAAAACATATTTAATTCTTTGAAATCATTAAAGCAAGATATCCAGTCTGCTTTGGAAAGCAGATAGATAAATAGAAATAAAGAAAGTAACTTTAAAAATAATATGAGATACTTAAACAGGTGGCTGTTTTTATCAAACAAGGTAATCTGTTTAGTTAAGATAAAAGTTTTGATCTACCATCTTTTCTTGACTTAGCAAAATGTCCATGAACTTGAACTTTTTAATTAAAAAGTCATTTTTCTTGATTTCGGAAAAGCTAAGAAATTTTATTTTTTCTTCATCTGTGAGATTTACCAGATTAATTAAATTATTAAATGAAATCAGTTCAGCACTTCTTTTTTCATCCGGTTTCTCAAGCAGTTGAGTCAAATAATTGGAAGCTTGTGTGTGAAGATCTTTTGAAGGAGAAAATTCATTGTAAACTAGAGGAACTACTGTTCCACATGGGTAAAGTTTACTTTCATTTTTGGTTTCAAAGTGATTGATTTTAAAGTTGGAAGAACATTCAATTAAAATATCAATTTCACCATTGTCATATTTTTTTAAAATTTGGACAACTTTGACTAATGAGCCAAGTTCACTTAGTGTAGTTTTACCCTGATAAGGTATTCCAAATAGCTCTTCATTATTTATACAATCGGTAACCAATTGTAGGTATCTTGGCTCAAAAATATGTAGAGTAGTTTGTTCGCCAGGAAACAAAAATATTCTCAATGGGAAAAGTCCGTGATAAAATTTGTTTTTGGGCATAATTTTAATTGTGCTCTAATTTCATTTTAAATTTTTAATAATTTTTATTCTATCATATTTATCTATTCACACTCAATTATGGATTACTTTTTGTAACTAATCCTATTGCCATCTGTTAATACGCTTTTATTTTAATCATATCATTGTTGTCATTATATATTATATACTTTTATGAATAACTCTTGTTTTCAAGAGCTAGTGATTAATTTTCTATTATTTGATGGATAGCAATGGTTTAAGATTAAATAGCAAGAACTTTATAATTTATAAGTTTTTGAATTCTTTATTTATGGGCACTTCAATTGGCAGTATATTTACAATATACACTCCATTAGAGCCTTCAGTATACTCTATTGGAGGAATTATTTTAGCTGTTGGGATGATTTTAATTGCTACGCAATACACTAAAATTCTAACAATCAATTACTTCTATAAAATATCACTCTTTGTAGAGCTAATTATATTAGGTGTAGTAATTTCATTTTTAATATTTTCCTTTAGCTATCAAATTGCTTTATTCGTATATATTGGCTATCAGATTACTTTTGTGTTTGGTTCTTATTTAGTAAGAGGAGAAACACTAATTTTAAAAAAAGAAAGCTTATTAAAATCGGTAGATATTTCTAAACAAACTGGCTATTTAATTGGATTGTTATTCTCATTTCTTTTTTACAAAGGTTTAGATTTCATGTATGATTTCAATGATAATCAAAGTCAAGTTTATTATTTACATATTCCATTAATCATAATAGAAATTTTAGTCATCGTATTTTTATTTATCTCATTTGAACCAAATGGTAAGGTCAAGTAACTAGGAGATTAATTTTTTTAAAACTTATTTCTATTAAGATGGAGTATTTTCTTATCCTCACAATTTAGTGTGCATATGTATTTAAATATTTTTTTATTATCCATTTGCTAATCTCTAAATTTGATTAAATGCTAAAGCGTTATATCCTCATATTAATAGTCTTATTTGGTATTCTTTTGATTGGTTATAATCTGTTTCTTAAATTAGGTAAAAAAGTCAAATTCAATCAACAACCAATTGAGTATTTTCCTAAAAACCCAGCATTGTTTTTATCGGTTAAAAATTTATCAAAAACAGTAGATCATTTTACTGCAACTAGTATGATTTGGTCATTAGTTGAAGATGATAGTTCTCAAAATAGTTTAAGTGATTTATCCAATAGTTTCAGGGCCATTATCAACGATAGTATTACAAATAAATTATTTGGCAATGGAAAAACTTATATTGGGATTTACAATAGTAAAGACTCTGTTAATTGGCTAATTATAAAAAATGTACTCGCTGATTATCCTGAAATAAATTCAAAAGATACAGTCATAAATAGCTATAAAAACAGCTTTTATATGAGTCAAAGAGCTCCGTTTTTAGGCATTTCAAATAGTAAAAAGTTATTGGCTAATTTCAATGATAATTTCACACGAAAAAAGAATCAAAAAAATGAAATTAAGAATAAGATGGCTTTTGCTAGCGAGTTATCCCAAATTTCATGCTTGGTAAATGTTAGTGAATTTACATTGATGAATAATCTGTTATTTAGTACATATTTTGTAGATGAATATAATTTCCTTTTAAATACTAAAGAATGGTTTCAGTTTGATGTTAATTATAATCCTAAAGAGATTACAATAATTGGGATAACCAATAATGACGACAGTCTTGAGTTATCAAGGCCAAATTATTTTTCATTTAGAGAGCTGATCCCTGACGAAGTAGAATATTTGAATAAAAGAATGGTAAACATTCAATTGGATACAAACAAGTTAAACCCTTGTTCTTTACAATCTATAAACTTTAAATTTAGAGATGATATTCAAAATGAAAATCATGAAATTACAGTAGTTGAAAACCCAACTGACTCGGGGTTATATAGCTTATTCTTATCTGAAATTTTCAACGATAGCCTGAGTAACAATACCTCAAATGATGAGTATAGAATTTTGAATAAAAAATTTATTAATCAATATTTTTACTCTGTAAATACTAGTAAAAAGTATGGATTTATTGGAGGTTATTATACGATTATAGCTTCTGAAAAAGCAAAAAAAGAATTGGATTATAAATTAGCTCATAAAATTCAAATTAACATTGATCAAGCCATTTTATCAGTAAACGAAAATAAAGAATATGATCAAGCCCAATCTTTATTTTTTTACTATTCTAAAAATGAATTAATTAAAAAATTAAGAAATTATAATTTGCATATTAACCCTTCAATTTTTTCTTTTTTTAATGCTGTTGGAGGTTTAAGTTGGACAGTCAATAATTTTAGCAATAGAGCTCACCATGCGTTAATGATTAAAAAGGACGAAACAAAAAAAACCGATAAAAATATTTTATGGAAATTACAACTCCCTCCGATTTCTTGGGGACCCCACACACTAAAAAATCATAGAACTGGGACAAAAGATATTGTTGTTTTAGATACTTCAAATAAATTTTACTTAATAGGGGCTAATGGTAAAGTAAAATGGTCCAAGAATTTAGATAAACCTATTATAGGAGGAATTGCTCAAATAGATGCTTATGAAAATGGTAAATACCAAATGGTTTTTAATACTGAAGATGAAATTCATATTTTAGATATTCTTGGTCATGAACTAGAGCATTTCCCAATTAAATTAGCCAATCAGGCGATTAATCCTGTAGCGATACTTGATTATGATAAAAATAGTGATTTTAGATTTGTAATAGCTTCAGAAAATCAGAGATTATATAACTATACTATGGAAGGGGAAAAAGTAAAAGGGTGGAGTAATCCAAAATTAAATAGTGATATTAATTCACCAGTTGCTCACTTTGCAATTAGCGGTAAAGACTATATTTTTGCCTTAACGACCAGCGGTAACATCAATCTTTTTAATAGAAAAGGAGAAGTCAGGTATAAAGTAAATCATGACATTAATAGGGCTAACGGAAAATATTATATTAAAAAGGATTTTGATATTGATTCTTCAGCATTGGTTTATGAAGATCCATCAGGAAATTTATATGAATATAAATTTGGTGATTCCCCAAAAAAACTATTCATAGACTCAATGAATAATGATTCATTATCCTTAAATTTTAATAACATGAATAATGAACTCAATTATTACGCTGTAAATAAAAAACAGTTTAAGATTATAGATAATGGGGGGCAATCTTATCAATTTTCCTTTCCATATAATTTTAAAATATTAAGACCCAGTACTAACTACATTGGGGTTTTGAATACAGCAATTGACGAAATACAACTGATAGATGGGAAATACCGTTTACATCCAACCTTGTTTAGAGGTTCTAAATTATTTGAAGTTGATAATATAAATAACGACAAATTTCAGGAAATAATTACTGTGGTGAATAAAACAATCTTAGTCTGTTATCAAATTCCAGTTTTAAAATAGTTAATCAATAGTTATTTCTTATCTTTTGTAGCTTATCTTTGATTTAATTATTTGATATGAGCTTTAAAGATGACTTTCCTATTTTAAATCAAAAAGTGAATGGCTTACCATTGATTTACTTTGACAATGCTGCAACAAGTCAAAAGCCAAATTGTGTTTTAGAAACTTTAGATAAGTATTACTCAAAATACAACTCTAATGTACATAGAGGTGTTCACGAATTAAGTCAGCAAGCAACCAATGCCTACGAAGCTTCAAGAGAAACAATTAGTGAGTTTATTGGTTCAAAAAAATCAAATCAAATAGTTTTCACAAAAGGAACTACAGATGGCATTAATTTAGTTGCAAGGTCATGGGCATTTGAAAATTTAAAAAAAGGCGATGAGGTTTTGATATCCACTATGGAACATCACAGTAATATTGTTCCTTGGCAAATGGTTTGCGATCAAATAGGAGCAAATTTAGTAGTTGCCCCAATTGATCAAAAAGGCCAATTGATTATGAACGAAATGGTTAAAATGATTTCTAGCAAAACAAAGCTTATTTCAATTTCTCATGTTTCTAATACTCTTGGTACTATCAATC
>MDTC01177308.1_pt1 | contig 10192 bp, 10 predicted proteins | sample 811181 | NCBI WGS metagenome assembly MDTC01 (sample SAMN05326644, study PRJNA326480) | marine metagenome | isolation source: seawater | place: Pacific Ocean: North | collected 2011
GCGCATTCACAGCATTTGAATTGGCTTGTTCTGTATTTTGTTGTGTAAAGACAGAGTTTTCTACGACAGGCGTTGCTTGGTTAGTATTTTGCATTGATAGATAAGTCTCAGCAAATGAGTTCCCTGTTGCATTGAAATTGAGCTGTGCTAATTCAGCAGCAGTCATGCCGAACGCATTCACAGCACGATACCTATCCACAATTTCGTCCCAGCTTTCATATGTCAAACCATTAACAATATCAATGTGCGATTTTAGCCGCCCTGCAAACCCACCCTCTTTAATAAACTGCACTGTATCAAGCGGGTTATCAAGCTTTATTAGGCGGTCATCGCCTTCATCCACTGCGTCGTGTATAATAATGTTAGGCAGTATAATTGCATACATCAAATGCGCTGAAAGCAAATGGTGCTTCATGTTATCACTGTTCATAATCACAGGCATGATGTGTAGATTTGTATCGACAACATGCATGACTGATATCAATTCATTGTTTTCATTTTCTACAATGAGCGGCTGTAAGGGCTTGTTCTGTTGACGAAGGTCAAGCCAATAATCAAGATCATGATCAAATAGTTCGCGAAACGTTTCATCAAGTTGAGACTGCATTTGTATTAAAGTCCATAAGCCATCGTCACTACGCTCAACAGATCGTAGGGTAACAAAGTCAGTTTTTAGCTTAAAACCAAGGCCTGTGGATGGAAAACGTGTACATTTAAAATAATAACTAACCGGAAGCGCAGGTCTCATACCCATATATAGGATACTGTTACTTTCATCAATTATTTTTCCAGATTCGCCTTCATGATTCGTTCTTTGCCGCGCTTCTGACATTGTGTCCCCCTTGAAATAAAGCTTTTCATCAACACATAAAACAGTGTTTTTGATGATGTGATGCTAGCATTACACCAAAACAAAGACAATAAAAATATGACGATCACCCAAGCTAAAACAACGATAATGAGTCGAGAGATTAATTTACCATAAAATAACGACCATATATTGCGTCAGAAAGAAAAGTCACACAGCAAGCGTTGGTAAGAAAAGTTGAGGCACGTCACAAAAGCATGCTAGAATTAATCATATTTTATGGATGGAATACATGGCAGGTTTTTGTAATATTGATCAAAGCGATCGCATTAATCGCGCAGTCATCGGCGCAATTATTTTATTGGCGGCCATATTCGGTGCCAGTCAGCTATTTTTTATCATTGTCGGAGTGGTCATGATCATTCAAGGCATCGTTGGTTGGTGCTCCCTCCCCTTGTTCATGGACATATTTAGAAAGAAAAAGTAGATGGATAAGGAATAGCTTCTTATAGAATGTTATACAATTGCAAAAAAACATCAGGCGTGATATAATCTCAAAAAAAGGATTATTTCATGAGAACAAACACCAAAAACTTAGAAGATTTTACCTCAAGGCCAGTATCAACTGATACAGCATTGAGCGTGTCTGATTTCATGATTCACGCTCAACAACAAGATCGAGTTGGACACAAGCATACTCTCAGTGAGATCATTTTTCCCAGTTGTGCACAAAGTTGGTTAAGTCAGCATATTCATGATTCAACCAGAACCGCGAGTGAGCAGTCGTCGCGGCACTTATCCTTAATTCAATCATATTTAAATCGGTATCAGGGATGTGTTCTGGATATTCAAGCTGATCATGAGCGCTGTCATCCGCTTCATTATGCATTGATGTCGGCAAACGTGAGTCCACAATTATTCCAAGAGATATGTGAAGCACTTGTGCGTCATCATTATCGTCTACGACTGCAACCAGGCGATACTTTGACAGATCGGATGCTCAGGGATTTTTTCGATAGCTTTTGTCAATATCAGAGCGGTTTTAATAAAATCTATCGCGATTACCTACAAAGTAGAACATGTGTGCCTGGCAAACCCAATGAGCAAGTTATCGACTGGATACAGGCGAATGGACTTTGTGATATTTCAAGAAAATATGACTATCTACACAAACTTTACCCACAATTTGAATCATCAGACTCACTGCGTTTAGGCGTTATACAAAAGCGGGAGCACAACAGACGATCAATAGTAAGCCGGCATGGTATAAAAATGTCGACAAAAGCCAGCCAGTTGACCAAGCACAAGAAACGTCCACATCCAATTACCATTGACAATACATCGATTGCTGCAGAGGATCTTGAGACACCTGAATCAAAAAAGACTAAATCAGGCCGAATTAGTCCCAAAGCAGATCGAGAAATCAGTACAGAGAATATAAGAAAATCGAAACGTGCAGCAGCATCCATTGCAACTTTCATGATCTCAGAACAAATGCGCACTGAGCAAGAAAAACAAGACTGGGAGGTAGACACCAATGACCTCAACTCGTCGCGCAACGCTGCTACACATCAATCCAAGCAGCAGGCAAACACACTGCTAGACGCGGAGTCCAAAGAGAAAGTACAAGACAATCATCATGCTTGTATCCATGAGGATCAGTTTCAACAACAAAGTGATGCACGAGATGATTTGTGCTCGGCTACCGTTTCAAATGGTCTTGAAAGCAATAGCTTATTTGCGCTTCGAGGTCTTGCAAAGCTGAAAAAGTCAAGAAATCTAAGCGAAGACAATACATCAACAAGTTCAGACGAGTCGAGCGAGATTACACCAGAGAGCAACAATGCTCTTCATGCTTATGTTGAACTGGTGGAACCAATACTTGCGGAAGTGTCCCAACAAACGATGTCAAAACCAAACGACATTGTGTTACCTGCCTAAAACAAAAAACCGCCCGCTTAGAGCGATTTTCTTGCGGATAGTCGGTTCATTGATTTATCCCATGTGACCATATAATGCGATCTTGGAGTTAAATGAGCACCAATGATCGTCAATTCTCTAAACGAGCTTCATTGTAGTAGTGTTCATACAAGATAGTATTCATGGCAGCTTTAAACGGGGCTATTACCAGGGTGGGCAAAACCACTAATGTGAATCTAATCGCATATAATACAAATCTTGTCTCGTAGATCAGATTATCCATAGGGATATAGACAATCTGATCAAATATAACACCAATAGCAAGCATCAGCACTAGGTTAATCCCATGTCTAAATCTTAGTAGCACCGTTTTCACAAATCCAACACGCTTGGTGATTGCATGAGCTTTTTCAAATAAAGCCAGACCTTTTGTATTTTTATCAGCCATCAGATAATACAAATGATAACTCAGGGTACTTACATAGAAGTATGGGAAAAACGACACGGCAAAGATGGAAAAAAAGACTACCATGCCAGCGAAAGTACCATCAACATTGATCTTTTGCCATGCTGGCCCTATGCACATGACAATAATAAAACTTGCGAAGCAGCCAAGAAATGCCATTAGGATTTCTATACAGGTAAGTAAAAGCGCACGCACCCAACGATATTGTGTGAATCCATGCGTTGTGGCTTCAATCAAGCACGCCCTTTGACCACGCATTAAGCGAGTTAAAAACCGACTTTGTCCAACAGAAAGTATATTGCTTACACTCAGTAAAAAAAACACCGCTCCGAAGACTGAATAAACATCATTGTCATAACGAAATCCCTCTTGAAAAGCCAAAAAAACGAAGTGCATTGAATTCACTGTAGGATGTTGTAATGCAAGTGAGTACGATGGTGATTTTGGGAGATAAAAACCAACTACGTAAGCAATCGTGAACATAATCGCTGTGTACCGCATTGCATCCAGCACGATAGCTTTACGGTTATTTGCTTTAAACTGATTTGCTTGGCCTAGCAGACTCATGTAAATATTTTTCATTATGGAACGCATACTATTTATAGATATATAATATCACTGTATGACTTGCGATGCAATTTTATCATTTGTGATAACCATTTTGGACGGGATTGATTGATAAACTTTTATAAACGATGATGAGTATTTTGGTAGGTAGATAGCTATCCTGGTAGTGTCTAGTATTCAAACCAAGCAGGCCAATGAAGATATTCGGTAGATCAATGCCGTATAGATGGGGCAATGAAAGGGTTTTTCATGATCATAAATTCAGCGAATGGTTATCATTACTGGGAAGATTGCCACGCTTATCAGCCCATGTTAAAGTAACAGACAGGATAAGGAACACACTATGCTCAACGCGCCAATCCGTCTGATTGTTACTGTGGTCAATCTGATTTTTTTAGCAATCATCCCGCTTGTTTGTCGTTTTCTAGCGGTCAATGCTGGACGCGCACAACCGTACCTAGCAACGATCAGCGGCCATTATTTACAAGCACCAGAACGCTATGTATTTGCTGGTGGCGTTGCTATGTTTGTGCTCGTGCATATCTGTATCAGCGGACTATTGAGCGCATCAATACCTCAAGCAACGGATGCAACAAGACAGTATTGTCAAGCACTAGAGATGGTTCTTTTAGGCGCTTTTTTATTGATTGCTTGTGCCCCCGCGCATATCATATTAGGCTTACACGCTTCATTAGGTGCCCTCTTGGTTGGTATCAGTTTACTGTGGATGTCAACCATATTACAGCATGTCAACATAGAACAACCCATTTGGTATTGGTTGGGTAATACAACTTTGATCGTGGCAGTAGTCGCAGCCATTGGTATGATCACGTCATTTCCAATCGACGTAGTATCACAACTTGTCGCATCACGGGGCGATCTTGATCGGACATTCTTTTTACTGGCCATGGACCAACGTTGGTTTATTTTTGCTTGTTTTGAGTGGGGTTATTACTATTGTATCATAGTATTTATGCTCATCATGGCCTGCTGTACGATGTTGTGAGGATTGTCATCTTGTCTAGTTTCGATGATCCATTAATAAAAAAGTGAGCAAAATGACTGCAATATTGCTGTGGTCATATCTTATTTACTTAGAATAAATCGTTTGAATATATTTTCTTTTATTGATCTAATAATACAGATTACGTATGATTAAAATAATATTAAATAAGGATACTCATGCAACGAAAGCATGCTCAAAAAGAATTGAACACCAGCTATTACGTGTTTTTTAGTTTAGTGATCATGCAATCACTGCGTCCGATTAATTCCAGCGGGGTATACGGGATTCTTGACAACATGGCTAATGAGTTGAACATAACCATTAACCAGGCGCAACAGAGCATTGTCTCCCCTTTCTTATTTGGTCTCATTTTCGGGCAATTTATGGTCGGCCCATTATCAGACCGTTTTGGCCGTGTGAATATTTTTATTATTTTTCTCAATATCTATGCAATCTTTTGCTTACTCTGTGGTATTGGCGATAGCAATAATTTTTTATGGATTTTCAGAGTGCTCTCAGGCTTAACCGCAGCAATCGGTGAAATCAGTGTGATGGCGATCATCAATGATTTTTGTAGTTTGGAAAAGGGTTCTAAATTATATTCTAAAATTAGTGGTGCAGCTGGCATCATCATCGGATTAACACCTTTGGCGCTGAATATTGCTGCTCAACATCTTGGTTGGCGTTCGTATTTTACAATCAATGCAATCGTTTGCTGCTCTGTATCAGCAATAGCCTCTTACCTCATATTTGCACTAGGCAGTAAAATCAATAAACAAGCCCTATCGCTAAGTAGCATCAAACAAAACTTTAAATACACATTGGGCAATCGCATGTACCAAAGATTTTGTTTCATGTATCTAGTTACCATGGTCATATTTGAGCTGGTTTTTGTATTATCACCCATCATGCTACTTGAAAGACTACACGTGTCAAAGTTTGAGTATACAATAATCGTTGGGGTTGTTGTGGGGATCATGGTATTTGCTTCAGCCAATCTGAATGCAAGATTACTGCAGCGCTATAGCCCAGTAAGTATATCCTTTGTAACAATATTGACCGCATTAGTATGTGCTATCGCTCAAGTCTTCTTATTCTCACTATCTAACGAGATGCTTGAACACATCGGCTATGTTGCGCTATTTTGCATCATGATTGCCTCATGTAGTATATTAACCATCAATTTCTTTGTGCTTGCGACACAAAGTGCAACAGGAAAGGGGTGTGGCGGTTTTGTATCTTCACTAACGATATCGATTGGATCAGTAGGACTCGTAATCGGTATACAGCTCATAGCATTCTTTGATATAAAGTCGATTATCAGCGCTTACATTGATTTGACTATTCTGATTGCAGCAACTGTACTCTACATGCTCTTAAATTACAAAAAGATTCTTAAAGACTGTGTTGCAATCAGTCATCGTAAATAAGCCATAGCAGCAACAGAGTTCACGATTGTCATCAATTAATAGGCGCGGTTGTAATGATTATAATCTCACTTGTAATTCAAGATCTTTGATAAAGACAAGCAAGGTATAAGTGTGGATGAATCATACGGCTAATTATTTTTTCTTCTCATGCTCAGCATAGTATTTTTTTACAGCATCAATGCAATCGTTATGACAAGATTTTGAGTCCGCTCCATTAACCTCGTTGTCTTTGCAAGCCTGCTTACAAACCTTTTCGCTATGCCTGTCGACACAAAATTCTCTGAATTGTTCAAACTGTCGCACATGGCATTTATCATAAACCTGCTTTGATTCATTACTGTAATCCGATGTACGTTCTCCTAAAGCAGAAAAAGGGGTAATCGTTGACAGTAACAAGGTATAAAAGTAATGTGATAATCTCATAAATTTTTCCATTCAAGCTTATCAGGTATATAGACGCGAAACAGCAATATGTCAATATATTTATGAATATTTACAATACCTTACGTTAAGTCTTCGCGGGGAGATTATCCCATAGAAGTCTTTTACATGCCTAATCGCTCGCGCAAGTTGGGTATGGCAACTAAGTACAAAGCCAAACACAACGTTACAAACAAAGCATAGAGGGCGTATGCAATAGACACCTGCTTAATGCCAACAAAAGCACCAAGCGTTGATGAAAAAACCATCCCCAGAGTGAAAAGAGCAATCGTCAATGAGGTCACAAAGCCGTTACCTACGCGCTTGTCAGCGCTTTGGGTGGCTAGCATAAATAAATTAATAAAAATAATATTCTCCGCAAATATACCAATAAAAAAATCAGCCAAAAATAACACCAACTTCAGATAATCATCATTGAGGATAAACAAAGCAGGATGCAGCACAGAACATACCCAAGTAATGATAAATGCAAGACGAATAATTGACAGCATAGAATAGCGCGTTACAAGCCAACTATTGGTTTGCGCGGATGCCCAAAAGACCAGACCACTCAATATTCCTACTATCAGCGACAATGTCGTTGAAGATAACTTAAAATAATTGATCACCATCATCGGTAAAAGCGCAAAGGAAAACTGCATAATAATGGCAGAAAGCACAAAAAATCCACACAACATGAGGTAGGTACCTGACACAAGCGTATAGTTAAAATTACACAGCAGATAACGACCAGTCAGCGCTTGCTTATTGATTTTATTATCGAAGGTTTTCACGAGATACAGTGCGAGCGCTGACACAGTACAGCAGACAATAGCATTGAAGACAAAAAACGATCGCCATCCAAGCAACTGAGAGAGATGGTTCATCAATAACGGAGATAGCCCAATAATGATCGCAGAAAGACCACATATTCGAGAAAATAGCCTCGCACTTAATTTTAGATCACAGTAGTCTGCCAAAATAGCTCGTACAGTCAGTTCACTGATAGCGCCAGTAAAACCTGTCATCAATCGAAACCACATAAAAAATGTTTTATCTTTGAAAATGAAACATAAAAGTGAGGCAATTGCGTAGATATTGAGAAACAGAATAAACAGCGTCATGCGTCCGAATCGATCTGACAACATACCGGAAAAGAGTTGACCAAGAACCAAACCGAACAAAAAAGGCGCTATCATGACCATCTGTGCTCGATCGATTCCAATGCCTAAATCATTGGCCATGGCTTCCAACACGCCGTAAGCACCAACAGAATTAATCATCCGCAGCGACTCCATGATCACCAGCGTGAAAAAAACATAATAACTCGTACTTAAAATAACACGTGCTTGCGTATGCTGCATGGCTTAGACCTCTGTTAGTAAGATACAATCAGCTTTGATTTAACTGTAGCACCGAGTCGACTCAAAGTACAATGTAGAAGAAAGTATAATTTAGAATAGTCGCGCATGATGCAAACATAACATGCATGCAGCCTTAATAAGGACAATCAGTTGATACGTAACATGGAAAACCACAGTGGCGACTGTGATGCAATAGTGTAAATGGTTGAAACAAATAGAGGCGGTTGGCCGCCTCTATCGTGATAACTACTGGGCAGCTTGTGCAGCCTTAAGTTGTTGGTAGCGACCATCAAAATCAACAGGCGCAACGATAAGCGGTGGGAATCCAGCTTGATTGGTCAACTGTGAGATCAACTGTCTGGCGTAAGGGAATAAAATATTTGGACAGAAGCTATTGAGCAATTGGTCATTTTGCTCGTCTGTGTAACCAGAAACTTCAAAAATACCTGATTGGACAAGTTCGATGGTGAAGATGTCTTTTTTACCAATCTTAACATCAATTTTGAGATCTAAATCAACAACGTGATGATTATTCTCGATCGCTTCAGTACGAACATCCAGATTCATATTTGCCTCAGGATTCCACTCTTCAGTCAGTTGAAACGCCGGTTGATCAACTTTTAACGAGTTTTGCTTAATGAATAATTGCTTGATCACAAATGCGCGCTGATTTGATTGCTCCGCAGATGTCGATTTCTTATCGGTTTTTGCCATTGTAGTAACTCCTAAATTTGTTTAGCAAGACCATTTAACCTTACCTTAGACGTATTGGCAACACCATGAGCCAAATAATCATGGATTAGTCTGTCTTATAATAATGATCTCTTAAATCTGTGTAGCCCCCAACATAATTTCCATCCAATATGATCTGAGGAAACGTCTTCTGGCTAGTGAAAGATTGTATTTCTTTCAAGACAGCATCAGGATTAGCACTATGGCTAATATTGATTTCTTTATATTCAACGCCTTTTTCGGTTAACAGTTGTTTTGCCATGTCACAATAGGGGCAAAAGTTTTTTGTGTATACAGTCGTAGTCATTAAGAGCCTCCGCTTTTGGTTTTAAGATCTGCAGCCGTCCATGCAGGAAAGCCTTGCGCGATAAAAAAAGTTTTATAGCCGCTCTTACGACGAAGCAGATTGGCAAGCTCCCCTGATTTCACGCCGTCACTACAATAAAAAATATAGGTTTTATCTGATTTTAGATTTTTTTCTGGGTGCATCTCTAATTGCGTCGGATTTGACCATATTGCGGTGTCTGCGTGGAGCGTTCGATAGTCCTCTTTGTCGCGAATATCAATTAACTTCGCCCCCTTAAAGCACATCACAGCTGATTCTTCAGCTGTTAGCTCTGATTCAGCGCCTTTTTTGTCTGCAAGAATTTCCTGGATGATGAGTGCTACCACAACAATGATTGCTGAAATCAAAATGCTCTGTTCACTGATGAATTGAATAATAGGATCCATAATTTTTCGCCGAAACTGAGTTGAATAATCTACATTAATCTTTCTTTTAAGTCAAGAAATCCATAGACAACCAAAGTATCAACGTGATTGTCAGTTTGTGTTTACCAAACCATTATATCGCTGGCTTGGACACTCGCTTTAACGTACAGTCGTCTCCTATTCGTCAGTGTAGCTTGGAAAGTTAGGACTTTGACCAAACCCAAACTATGACCATAGACCATCAACCAAGCAACATACCAGGTTTCTCAAGATGAACGCCATATGCATATTCATAGTAGAAAAATGCATAACGGTTATGCAGATATTCTCCATGTTGTTGGTAAAAAAAGCTGCAGCTTGAACATATTTGGCGCTTTTTTGTTATTGGCTAAATCACTAGAATACTGTCTTTAATGCTTCTGGTTAGTCCTATACTCAACCTCGTGGCACTGCCCTATCTCCATATGGTGCCAGTAGCAATTGAGGTGAAACAGGTTAACGTTGCAAGATAAGTAAACCAAAGATATCATCTCACAAGGCAGAAAACGAAACACCAACGGGATTCAGCATACAACGTTTGCGATTAGTCATCGTTTGTGCAATATTGAAAAATAGAAAAAATAAAGCCAATGGATTCAGAAAATAGTATTGACTTACATGCGCCCACAGAAATAAGCCCAAGTCTTGACCGAGAATGCATCACATTTATGGCCAGCATGCTCAATGCCGGCGATGTATGCGATATTACACTCGGGTATAGCAAGCAAA
>MDTC01178717.1_pt1 | contig 10192 bp, 14 predicted proteins | sample 811181 | NCBI WGS metagenome assembly MDTC01 (sample SAMN05326644, study PRJNA326480) | marine metagenome | isolation source: seawater | place: Pacific Ocean: North | collected 2011
CAGTGCAGGCTCAATGTACTTAGCCATGCTGTATGGCAGACGCATGCTGTAGCAAACGTATGATGCGTCATACTCGCCAGCAAACTCTTCGATCATGTAACGGATCGCTGTGCGACGATCACAGCCACAGATCTCACGCACCTTGCGGATACCTGCACGGAACTCTATGATGCCTTCAGCATCACACTTGCGCTCCCAACGCTCTGCTTCTTTAGCAGCCTCGTCGATGCGAATAGCCTCCGCTTCCAACTCATCATATGTATACTCTTCAAAGTTGTAGAAGCGACCCTTAACGCCATAAGCATCACGATAACGCTCATATATGAAAATCTCAAGGTCTTCGCGGGTTGGAACTATTGCTGTCATGTTTCTCTCCAAAAACAAACTATACATATATAATAGCACCAATACTGTGTTTGTCAACCTTTTACGCTGATTTTTTTCGGATTTATGCCCTGTTTTAGTTTATTTTCCAGCGTGTCTACGTCCTCTACACGCCCAAAGACCAGCACACTGTATTGATCTTCTAGTGTCCAATGCTCTAGATTGTTGTGCTCGCAGAATCGATCATGGTACTTGTCCCACCAACCATTGAAGTCGTCTGCGTCCAAGTCAGCCATTCTATCCACATTCTCAAAGCCTATAGTAAAATCGTTATGTAGATTACGCCATGGCTGGCACAGTTCTAGCACACGTTTGATCTGATCGCTTTCACTATCCTGCCAGTATGTGTAAGGTATCTTGCCCAGTTCTTGCCAGTGTGCATATACATCTCCACGCCGGATCCGGGTAGTTGATTCCGCTAACAGGCTAGTATCAAATGGCTTGATCAAAGGCCCTCCAAGATCACGCCAACTTATTTTAACCTTTTGCATGTCTGTCTGTCCGTGCCAAATACACTTTTCTATTAGATGTATGTGTTCATGAAACAGCAACCATGCATGCTTGCCATCATAATGACGTTCATATATTTCGTGCAGTCCGTTAAGGTACCATTGCTTATCTAGCCCAGTACGATCCACACTGATGTCTACACTTGCGCCTAACGCACATATCTCGTCTGCAAGAGTGTCGTAGTCTAGAGAATAGGCTAGATAGTTTTCATATGGTTGAAAATCAATGTCTACATGCTGTAGATGCTTGAACTGCGGCAGTAGATGTTGCCACACAGTGCCTTGTGTGCTTATAGCATGGCTACTGCCATCGTCAAGTTCGAGAATCACGTTGTTGTTGCTTTACAGTCTTTTTGGCAACTCTATAGGCAATACGAGCCGCTTTGCGCAGTTCTGCACGGTATTCACTGGCAGGTCTGCTTTTGCCATCTGCATACCAACGATCCATAAAGTCGCTGATCTTGTTAAAGTTTTTTGCAGGTCCTTGATACATCTTAATACTCCTGTTTGTAGAAATACACACTGTAGCCTTTGCCGTTGGTATCTCCACCGTTGTTGTCTAGTTCTTCGCCATCATAGTACACAGCGTACACCAGGTCTTCACCGTTGGGTGCTTCGCCAATAGCAAACTTTAGTTTGTTCTGGTCAAAGGGCAATGCTGTAGTAAACTGTGCGTCAACAAAAGTGCCTTTTTCCATGCTAATAAACTGACAGATATGTGTGCCTTTCTCTGGATAGACATCGCCATAATCATGATCTTCTACATTAGCATCATGCTCCCAATCGCTGTCATCGCCTACACGACTCATAAAATCATTGAGATCTTCGTCTTCTACTACGTCTTTAATGCCGCGGGCATTGTAGTCTTCGCTTTCTACTTGTTCAACGCTTAGATAGGCACTGTCCTGTACAACACCATAGGTATGGTCAAACTCATCTACTGGCTCGTACCAAGTGTAACCATCGCCATCACTGTCATGCATAAACATTGCTTCGCGCGGAATATCCTTGGGATCGATATCTTCGTAGTCAGCATCGTCTTTGACGTCTTCCGCGGCATTGTCTTCTGCATGCAAGATATAGTGCATAACATCGCTTTCGCCATGCTCATCCCGCACTTCACTCCAAAAGTCGTATGCTTCTTTACTAATACGCATGTAAGTGGTTTCGCCACCATAGCCATATAGCCTAACTCTATAATGAAACGGTCCTTTGAATGCCTCGATAAGATCTTCTTTTTGCTGTGTAGTAGCCATCGTTACTCCTTGTCTATGATGTAGTCCCAGGGTTCAACTTGAGGTTGTTGTATTCTTGCATACAACTCTGTGTAGTAACTATCCAAGTTGCCACCAAACTTGCCCTTCAAATGTTCTAGCATTTGTTCAACAAAGTTTAGGTCGCCTTTTTTATAGTTACGAATAAGGTTCTCGTGTTGCTCTTTGTAGTGTGCTAGTTCGGTCATGTCCTGCAAGGGGATGTCTCCTGCATCAACTATACACCAACTTGGCACTATTTGATCTCGTACACGAAATGTATCCAGTTCTAGCACTAGGTAACGATCTGCTACCTCTGCTATTTGATCTTCGGTTGCTAATACTATTTTCATACTGCTATACTACGCTCTCTGTGTAAAAAAGTCAACTAGTTTTTCTTGGGTGCGCTAAAACAACGCAGTTAGGATTTGTACACAAAAGTAGTTATTAGTGTAATATGTGTGCTAGAACAAAAGTGGTATTGTAACAAAATGTGCAACAAAAACACCAGAAAGGACAGTGATTCTTACATATTTTATAAATAAAAATGTTGCGCAACTGCAACAATCGTGTTATACTTTAGCATAATCAAGAGCGACCTCAGCTCAGTAAAAATGAGTGGCACTGGGAAAGACTAGGGCGGCTCGCGCCTTAAAAGTAGATGACGCCGGAAAAGACCGGGGATCGATTTCCTAAAAATCACACAACATATACATCACACTTAAGGAGAATGAAGCAATGACTTCACTAACAATGACGGCTGACAAAATCGGCTTAACATTCGTTGCAGACTGGTTCAAAAAACTAGACGCATATTATAAAGCAAAAACGGCTGAAAGCAATACACGCTTTGAGCTCAACAACTTATCTGACCATGAACTACAAGACATAGGTATGACCCGTGGATTGATTGGACAGCGAGCTCGTGAAACATATCAAATGGAACTCGAAGCACAACTTAACAAGCATCTAAGGAGAAACTAATGACTGCTATTACATATAGTTACACTGTAACTTGCAAGATCTGTGCAGTCATTCGTGACGTGCTACTAAAAGGATTTAAAGGTTTTGTAGGATTTTTTGAAAGCATCGGTCGTGCCCAAGCGGCAAGTCGACTCATGCAAATGGGCCAGTTAGAAGCGGCAAAACATCTAATGCTGGAAGGTGCAAAGAAATGAGTAACGTACTACGCACCGCGTTTGTGGGCGGAGTGCTTTTTGCACTGTTGTCGGGTTACTTTATGGTTGTTGCAGCCTTTTGGGCGGGGTGGCTTTAAGTTCAACTTCAAGCACCTAAGCGTACTAACGATCTGTACTACACTATTACTTACAGACATGTACGCACAACCTAAAAGATTAATACAACAAGGAGAAAAAAATGTGGCCCTATACACAAGAAGAAGCGGATGAAATGTTTGGAAGACAGGGGGACTAGTTCCCCCTTTTTCTAGAATGCGTGGCTTAGTATCCAGTAGACCCAATACAATACTAGTACGCCAGGAACACCCACACACAACAATAGCAGTGTATTGTGCATAAACTCATCCCGTTGCTTTTTAGCCTCTTCTCTGGCACGTCTGCGCTCAAGTCTAATGTTCTTTTGTATCTCAATAACTTCTTGCCATGCACCAGGACCAAATCGCATGTTTAGCATAGTGCGAAGTTCTTGTTCTTGCTCTTTGACTCTTTGTTTATATAGATATGATTCGAGTGCTTCTTCTTCTACAGTAGCAAAACGATTCATTCGTTTCTTTTCTTCGTTATGACCGGCTTCAAGATCATAAACAGCATTCGTCCAGCGACCAATGTCACCAATCATTGACTCTATTTCTCTACCATGCTCGAACGCGGTCTTTATTGCGCCAAATGCTGTCGAAGCCAGACCAAAAGCGGTTACTGGATCCACAACATTCTCCTTCCAAGTTACAGTATTTATGTTGTTATAAATACAAATGCCTGCTATAATAATCAAAATGAATATCTTTATTAACACCAACTACATTGAGGACTTCACTCGTGGTGACGTAGAAAAGCGTTTTCCATTAATCTACTTTTGGCTCAAAGACTACTACTATCAGCGCAGTGAGAACTTTGATCGTACACACTGGAGTTACAGTGATGCGCCGGGTAGCATAGAAGATAACGCTGAACTGCAAGCACAGTTGCAGGAGACTCCTCCAGACATTGTTGGTCTAAGTTTGTACATGTGGAACGCTGATCTACTGCTTGCAAATGCACGTTGGATCAAAGAGAACATCAATCCAGACTGCATCATAGTAGCGGCAGGTCCCAATGCTGACAGCCGTGACCCTTGGATGCGCGAACACACATATGTAGACTTTGTAGTAAATGGACCTGGCGGAGAAACTTTCAAACGTATTATAGATGGTCGACTAGCAGGCGAAGACTGCCGTGATGTAGCAGGTGTAAGTTATTGGAATGGACTCAGTACCATACGCAATGCTCCTGTGCCTCGCAAAGAAGATCCACTGGTATTGGACTACATGAACAACTTCAGAGATGAAGTAGTTGCAATGCTGGATGACTACACACAACGCTATGACAAGGTTATCGTATTAACCATGTACATACAGGGTTGCCCTTACAGTTGTAGTTTCTGTGAACAAGGCACAAGTCTGTGGACTAAAATAAACAAGCGCACCCTGGAGAAAATGTACACAGAGATTGATCTAATCAGTCAGTATCCGGGTATAATCTATGAGTTTGCAGATGCTAACTTTGGTATTGTGCCTGAGTATGAAACTATACTGGACTATATTATTGCAAATGCTAAAGGCAACATCAGTCTTAAGAAACCTCCTTTTGCCAAAAACAATGTTGAACACACTTTTCACTTAATACAAAAGATGCAGGATGCAGGAATATATCACAGTCCACACGACGGTATGATAACACTGCAAGATCCAAATCCTGAGATTGTAAAGTACAATGGCAGACCCTTTAGCAAAGAGTATGAAAAGATAAAGGCATATCAAGAGTACACCAAAGATCAAGCACACAAAACTGCACAGATTGAAATCATACTAGGCATGCCAGGTCAGACCTGGGATACACTGTGGAACAGTCTCAGTGATCTAATGTCGCAGGACTTGGTCAGTCATTACATGCCCTATCTATACTTGATATTTCCAAACACTGTGCTAACAAGTCCAGACAGTGAAATAGAGATTACATATCGTCGTATGAAAGTGCGTCGTGAGCGAGGCTGGGTGACGGGCTGGATCGATCCACTAGACAGCCAAGTAGAAATGGACTATGTGCATCTTACTAGCACACCAACACTAAGCACTGAGGAACTAGTAAGTGCGCACTACTATTGGACACTGGTTAATCACATATATGGATTTTTAGGTTGGATGCGCACACCTGTTGATTACTTGCAGAGATATCACAACATAGACGTATACCAGTTTATGCGACATTTTGCGGCACAGTTTCATCCGGATCGTTGGAAGGATCTGCCTGCTAGTATACGCACAGACATAGAACTTACTGCACGTTGGTTCAGGGGCGATGATGAACTACTGCAACGCAAGAGTGATTGTGGTAAGTATTGGCTGTGTGGCAGACGTCTAAGCCAGTATAGATTTCATGCAGACTACAGTGATTTTGAAACACTATTCTATAGAGTGTTTGATGCGCTAGGCGTAGAGGACGATCAACTGGATGATCTTATGCGTTGGCAGTGTACTAAACTATTGCACTTTACACCCAGCAAATATAGTAATACAATAACCAGTTACAACTATGATGACATAGCACAGGGTACCAGTGACGTGTATTGGAAAAGCAAGTTTACGTTCAAGAGTGCAGATCAGGATGTCTGGGATAAAATGTTAAAACTAGAAGATGTCAACTGGGTTATGGAGACACTGTGGGAGCCAGCACAACCCAGTGAACAAGTTGAACTTATAGTCCGTTAGGAACAATAACATAATGGATGGCAAGTACAACACCTACTGATGCGCCAAGTCCAATCATCATCTTAATAAAATCCTTCGTAACAAGTGGGAATACAGTTTTAAACTTTTCCTTACCTGTCATAGTAGCCATTGCTAGTTCTCTACCACATAGCAAGCCTACGAACACCCATGTTGTTGACATTGGAATATCGTTTAGTTCTTTAAAGAACCAAAGTATCAACCAATAAACTGCGTCAATGATTGTAGCACTACGCACATAACGTGTGTTGTGTTTCTCAAGTACAATGTTTTGTATCTTGCCGCCGCCTTCACGGAACATAAACCAAAGTCCGCCTACAAATACAACACTAATCAGTACCATTAAATCAACGCTAAGTTCACGTGGCAGGAACACTGCGATGTTTGCCATGTCATGACTCAACCAAGTAAACCACAAGAATCCAGTGGTTAACCATTGTCCAATGCGCCAATAATTTTTATGTTCTTCCTTGACGGGTTTCGCTTCATCAAGTATTTTGCTTACTACAATCCAAATAGCATATGCCGCAACTGCCGCCACTGCATAACCCATCATGCTTTTTACAAGCATTTTTTCCAACACAAATGTACTAGCAAATGCACTTAGAACCAAAAATGACGTACTTACTGGTACGCCTATCCTAGTTAAAAGTAACAATAATGCTGGTGCCATTGCGTGGTACCATTGTATTTCCTGAAAAGGAATTTTGTTTAGTCGTCCATAACTGATGTCTCCACCATTCATGTACCAACCATACCAGAGAGTATAAAGGAGAACTGCTGACGCCGCTCCCCACATAACTTTCCAACTAAATCTCTCATTGTTACTTGCGATCCATGTACCGAGAGTTTGTACACTATCGTTTGCTATTACGGCATATCCGGCAAATAAAAAGCCAACTGCCATCCATAGGGTGAGTGCTTCCATAGTTTACTCCTTTGCTTGACGGCTTTACCCCGTCGCTCACAAATGTAACTACATGTTACACAGATACTTAGCGATTGTCAAGCATAAAAAGATTACAGTATTATTACAATGCACAGGTTTTAGAATATTTTTTTTAAGATAAGTACAGTATGTTAAAAGTTGTTACACATTGGTCAGTTGCACTTGTGACTGCACTAGTGATAATGTTTGCGCACTATCAAGATGGTTTTGTTGTTGAGACTGCAAGACTCAAGCAGTTCGATCTATTGCAACAGCAAGACACTCCACAAACTAGTCAAGACATAGGAGTGGTTGCTATTGATGAAGCCGCCATAGAGCAGTATGGACAGTGGCCCTGGAGTCGCGATACAATAGCAGATATAATCTGGCGTCTACGTGAGCAAGGTGCAGGTGTGATTGTACTGCCCATACTATTCAGCGAAGAGGATAGACTGGGCGGTGATATGGCACTAGCAGAAACTATTGTAGACAATGCAGTAGTTATTGCACAGACTGGCAGTACAGATGTAGACCGTAATGGTGTACCCAGAGGTGTTGCTAAAATAGGCGACCCACTGCCGTTCTTGTACGAATGGGATGGCATGCTAGGACCTATACCACTGCTTGGCGATAATGCTCCTGGTGTTGGTGTTGTTAACACCACTCCAGAAATAGATGGTGTTGTTAGACGTGTACCTCTTATTATGCGCATTGGAGACGAAACTTATCCTGCACTAGCAGTTGAAGTTATCCGTGTTGCTGTAGGCGCACCCAGTTATCAAATAAAAAGCACACCTGCTGGTGTAGAAAAGATACGCATACCAGGATATCCTGTTGTAAACACAGACCCCAATGCTAGAATATGGTTACGTTGGAACACAGAGTTTACTACCATAAGTGCCGCTAGTGATGATTACAGTGCTATGACAGGCAAAACAGTTATCATTGCACCAACTGCCGCTGGCACTACAACGCTAGTTGCTACACCTACGGGCGAACAATACAGTTTTGTGCCTGCCGCTATAACACTGCAAACCGTGATTAATGGTGAGCAGATTACACGCCCATGGTGGGGCAGAATAGCGGAACTGTCAGCAACAGGTTTACTGGGGTTATTACTTGTAGTGCTTGCTCGCTTCGCACCTTACTATGTTGTAGGCGGTGCTATTGTTGTACTAGCAGGTGCCGCAGTTGCTACGCCCTACTACTTTTGGAACACCAGTCTATACCTAGTTGATGCTACAATGCCACTAGTTGCAATAGTGCTAGTAGGCTTGCATGCAGTGTTCAATAGGTTTGTGCTAGAGTATTTTGAAAAACAACGGATCAAAAAACAGTTTGCAGGATATGCTAGTCCAACTGTTGTACGCATGCTACAAGAAAATCCTGCACTTATCAAAGACGGCATGAAAAAAGAAATCAGTATTTGCTTTAGTGACCTGCGTGGCTTTACTCCACTGGGAGAAAGTTTTGGGGATGATGTCAAGGGATTGACCACACTAATGAATGGATACATGGATGCTATTACACAACCTGTGCTTGATGCAGATGGCATGATTATCAAGTACATAGGTGATGCTAGTATGCATGTACACGGTGCACCTCTAGATGATGCACAACACGCTCATAGTGCAGTGCAAACAGGTTTACACATGCTTAAAGCAGTGGAGAAGTTCAATGAAAAGATTACAAGTGAAGGCAGACCACCCATTGGTATGGGTGCCGGTATTAATAGCGGTTTGGGTTATCTTGGCGAAATGGGCAGTACCGCACGACACAGTTATGATGTTCTCGGGGATGCTGTAAGCACAGCGGCTCGTATAGAAAGCAAGTGTAAAGAATATGGCTGTTTATTGCTGGTAGGAGAAACTACACATGATGCAACTCGAGATGATTTCTTTTACCTTAAAGTAGACGATCTACAAGTCAAAGGTAAAACCGTAGGACTGCGTATATATACAGTGCTAGACAAACATGGCATCAACTTGCCCGCGTATCAACAAGGGCAAAGTGTACACAACGTGATGCATGACAAATATCTTCGTCAAGACTTTGCAGGCGCCATTGAAACCTGCCGTGCGCTCAAGGGACAGTTTGACAGCCAAATGGATGCTTACTATGACATGTGGATCGAGCGTTGCGAATATATGAAAACACAGCCGTTATCAGAGGACTGGAACGGCGTGTTCATTGCCGCTACCAAATAACGCCCACAAATACGCCTAGCGCCACTCCTGCTACAAATGCAAACACCATATCACGGTCACGCCATACTGGTGTGCGATCTATGTGTGCTTTTGTTGTATCCGGTTGTTGGTAATACCAACTTTCAAACTTACTCATTTCGACTCTCCTGTGCTATCGAACACTGTGCTTTTGGTTCTATTCTCAGCAAGGACTTTTCCAAGTTCCTCGTCCAAGTTAAAACCTTTACTTTCTAGTTCAGTTTTATATTCTAAAACCATTGCTAGTTTTTGATTCAAACGTATCATGTCATTGTCTAACATACGCACACGATCTACTAGACGTATCAGTGTGCCCATTGTTTCGCCAACAACAGGATCGATTGTTTCTGTTACCCATTGCCATATAAAGTATATGAAATACCCCATGCCAAATGCGGCAATAATGGGGAATCCAAAATCTTTAATCGCTGATGCTAGTTCCATCTCCATGTTTCATAAACTCCTGAAACTTACAAGTTTTTATAAACCAGCCACTGTCATCTACAATGTACATGTCGCCTGGCTTATATAAACCTTTATCCATTACTTCTGTTGGCGTATCGCCTTGTATTTTAAAACTATCTCCCAACTGGTCAATAGTGTAGTCTATCCATTTTTTACATGTTGTACTCATCGATTAATCTCTCCTTGCGTCTTCTTTGCCTTCGTTAGCCGCTATACGATCAATGTTTGGTCGTACATGCAGTACATAACTAAGCAGTGTGTCGATCTTTACTAGATCGTTGTTCATTGTCTGCACTCTATTATCAAGTGCGCCAATGATGTTTTTTAGTGTTGTAATGCTGTCCGTAACGCCTGCTAGAATAAACTTTAGTGTAACAAAAACAAATACACCTGCTGCTATTGCGCCTGCGATAGGAAAACCTACTTCACTAACTAGTGTTAAGAAATCCATTACTGTATACTCCTTA
>MDTC01027727.1_pt1 | contig 10191 bp, 4 predicted proteins | sample 811181 | NCBI WGS metagenome assembly MDTC01 (sample SAMN05326644, study PRJNA326480) | marine metagenome | isolation source: seawater | place: Pacific Ocean: North | collected 2011
ATTGACGATGAATATGTACCAATGACTAGCTTTTACAATGTTTTAAATTTGAATGAAAAAAATGAAAGAATAGCTTTGTCTGATACATTTTATTATAACCTAGAAAATACTAATATTTTACCTGATTATTTCTTTCTAGAAAATCCCAATGGATTCGAAATCTCTGCAAATGACTATGAAGTAGACTTTGAAAATGGAAGAGTAAGGCTTAATAGTATAGATAACGAACTATCTGGAACGGATTTGTTCGCAAGATATTTGTATTACCCAGTTTATAAAAGTCCTTATATAAAAGGTTCTCCATGGGTCAGTGAGACAGATGATGCACAAGTTTTTGATGGTGTAAGTATTACTTTTAATAATGATTGGGATATTAGCTACATTGAGCAAGAATCATATTGGGTTTCAAGTTTAGATGAAAATTATATTTTTAGTCTTGGATTACAAGATGTGAATTCAATAGTCGCTCAAAAGATGCCTAACAATTATGTTATCTCTTTTGATGAAAATTTAGGTTTAAGTTATTCTTTAGATTTATCTGCATTTCCAGATGCAGTTGAGTCTAATGTTGCAACTAATTTCAAAGTTTTTGATTTAACCAACAACGTTAATGTTCCATATCTCTTTCTTGATTACGGAAGAGCAGGTAAGATTGATGGAAATGATATAATTTATTTTTACGAAAAAGATATAAATGACAATTATCATTTTTCATGGAACATAAGTTTTTTTGACAATGGTTTACAAAATCCTATTAAGGATTATACATATGGTGATTCATTGTTTTTATCAGTATCCAAACCATTTAGCAGTAGAGACACTCTATACTTTCAAACAAATTTACCTGAAGTAAATTTTGAAAAATCTATAAATGAATTAAGTGATGTTAGAGTTGTACCCAACCCATATGTAGCAGCCACAAAGTTTGAATCGCCTCTTCCTCCCGGAGTTACAAGTGGTAGAGGAGAGCGAAAAATTGAGTTTCAAAATCTTCCAAGCGATGCAACGGTAAAAATCTTTACATCGCGAGGTCAACACATTCGAACCCTTAGCCATTCTGGAAACATTCATTCTGGAACGATATCTTGGGATTTAAAAACTAAAGAAAATCTTGATATTGCATATGGTGTTTACTTTTACGTTGTCGAATCATTGTCAGGTGTTAAAAAAGGTAAAATTGGGATTATAAAATGATAAAAATTTTTAATTACATTTTTTTATTTAGTTTCGTCATTTCACAATCTCAGGTTGGCACATCAGCTGCAAATTTCTTAGGTATAGGCGTTGGTTCAAGAGCCGTAAGTATGGGTGGTGCATACACCTCAAATTGTGATGATCCAAGTATAATATATTGGAATCCAGGAGCAATTGCTAAATTCGATGGCGATAGATTTCAAATTTCAAACGTATCGTGGTTAGTTGATACAGAGTTATTTTTTTCTACATACATAAAAAAAATCAACGATCGGAGTATGGGAGTATATTGGACTTATTTAAATTATGGAGAAGAAGAAATTACTGACTTAGATAATCAAGATGGTACAAAATTGTACTGGAGTGCTTCTGACTTAGTTATCGGCCTGATTTATTCCATGAATTTGACTGAAAGGTTTGCGTTTGGTGGCGGCTTAAAATATATAAGTCAAAATATATACAATGAATCAACTTCAGCCCTTGCAATTGATATGGGATTGCTATACACATCAAAAAATAATAAATATAATATTGGCATGAGCATATCAAATGTAGGCTTTGATATGAAACTAGATGGAAAAGATTTATATCAACCAATTGATTTAGATCCAAACTCGGAAGGAAATAATGAGACAATAATAGCAAATTTAAATACTGATTCTTTTCCTTTACCTTTAATTTATAGAATGGGCTTTTCTTTTGAAGAATCTTTAACGAAAAATGTCAAACTTTTATCAAGCTTTGATTTTGTAATTCCTAGCGATGATGTTGAAACATTGAATTTAGGTTTTGAATTATCATATTATGATAGAGTTTTTTTTAGGTCTGGTTACAGCGATTTAGGCAACAAAGATTCCATTAAAGGTTTGACCTTGGGAATAGGAACTAAATTATATTTACTTGGAATGGATTTTGACTTAAATTACGCATATCAAAATTTTGAAGCTTTTGGATTCGTACCACATGTTGATTTTATTTTTAACCTTTAATTGAGAGAAAAAAATGAAAAAAAATATTAAACTTATTTTATTACCTATATTAGCTTTGTATCTGTCAAGTTGCAGTTCTGATAAGTTAACTATTTCATCGCCTGATAATTCATTATCGGTGAGTATTAGTAGTCAAAATGGAAATATCTTTTATTCTGTATTTAAAAATAACATTGAAATTATTGAAAAATCTAAACTTGGAATTATATCCGATAAATTTGATTTGTCAGATAACTTGAATTTAGGAAAAGTTACATATGGAAGTAATAACTCTTCATGGAGTCAGGTTTGGGGAGAGCAAAAAGTAATTAAAGATCACCATAATGAGATTGTTTTATCACTGGATTCTGACTTAAATGATTATTTAATGAAAATTCATTTTAAAATTTTTGATGATGGAATTGGATTTAGATATGAGATTCTTCATCCGGAAGAGGATGTGCAATTTAGTATAACAGATGAAAAAACAGAGTTCAGATTCACTCAGGATTCTGAGTCATGGTGGATTCCAGCTTATGCATACAGAAGATATGAGTTTTTATATGCAAATACCTTAATTAGTGAAATTAATAGAGATAATTTTTCAAAACTTGTTGAACATTTGCATGACCCCAGAATAGGTCCTGAGGCAGTCCAAACACCTTTTACCACCCAAAGAGATGATGGAATAACAATCGCAATACATGAAGCAAATCTATCTAACTACTCAAGTATGACGCTTAAAACTAATGGCACCTCAAACATGGAATGCGACCTGATACCTTGGTCAGATGGAGATAAGGTAAAAACGCAAACGCCCATGGTTTCTCCTTGGAGAACTATAATAGTAGGTAATAATCCATCTGAGATAGTTATGTCAACACTTACTCTTAATTTAAATGAGCCAAATAAAATTGAAGACGTTTCGTGGATTGAACCTGGAAAATATATTGGATTGTGGTGGGAGATGATAGGAACTAATCAATCAACATGGGGTTCTGGGCCACATCACGGAGCAACTACTGAAAAAGTAAAAAAATATATAGATTTTGGTTCAAAATATGGTTTTGAAGGTCTTCTTGTTGAAGGATGGAATACAGGATGGGATGAAAATTGGTGTTGCACCGGTGAAGGAGAAGCTTTTGATTTTTATCATTCACATCCTGATTTTGATGATAAGGAAGTTGCAAAGTATGCTAAGGGAAAAGGTATTCGAATTGTAGGACATCATGAAACTGGAACCCAAATTGATAATTATGAATCGCAGCTTGATAGTGCTTTTGCATATTGCCAAAAAATGGGAATAAGAGTTGTTAAAACCGGCTATGTTAATGATGGAAGTCAAAATATAAAAAGAATAAAAAGCGATGGAACTCAAGTTAAAGAATGGCATCATGGTCAGTACATGGTTGAGCATTTTCGAAAAGTTTTAGAGACCTCTGCTAAATACGAGGTGGGAATTGTCGTTCACGAACCTATAAAAGATACTGGATTAAGGAGAACATATCCAAATATGCTTTCTCGCGAGGGTGCTAGAGGTCAAGAATTTAACGGTTTTATGCCTAAAGATTGGAATAATAAGCCTAATCATACTACCATTTTACCATTCACGAGACTATTGAGCAGTCCTATGGATTACACCCCTGGAATTTTTAATTTAAAAGAATACCGTTATAATAGTCCAGACGACAGAACAATAAATACCAGCCACCATATACCAAGTACAATTGCAAAAGAATTAGCTTTGTATGTAATCATTTATGCTCCAGTTCAAATGGCTGCAGATTTACCTGAGCATTATGAAGATCATGATGGATTTCAATTTATTTTAGATGTGCCGGTGGATTGGAGAGAATCTATTGCTTTAAATGGTGAAATAGGTGAATATATAACGATGGTTCGTAAAGATATTAATAGCGATGATTGGTATCTTGGGAGTATTACTAATGAAGATAGAAGACAATTGGATGTTGATCTATCCTTCTTAGATTCAAATACATCATATGTTGCAACTATATACAAAGACCCATCTGATGGTGGATGGGAATCTAATCCTGAATCTCTTGAAATTACCGAAAAAGTTTTTAATAGTTCTGATAAATACACAATTGTATTACCCGAAGGAGGAGGGCAAGCAATACGCTTTTCACCAAAAAAATAAAATGATAAAATTTTTCGTTATATTGACTATCATATCATATTCATTTTGCCAGGATTACATTAATGTAACCTTCAAAGTTGATATGAGTAATGAGACTATATCTGAAAATGGAATCCATATTATGGGTAGCGATGACACTTACACTTCATTTGGTATTGATATAACAAGTAATGCAACTATTCCTGCTTGGAATCCCTCATCTTTACAATTAAGTGATGACGATTTGGATAATATTTATGAAGTGACAATTTCTTTGCTACCAAATACTCAGTATCTTTACAAGTTTATTAATGGAAATGTATTTGGGGATGATGAATTAGAAAACCGAAGTTTATTAACTGTTGATGAAAATGTAATTTTAGAACCTGTTTGTTTTAATTCTATTGAATTATGTGATTTTTTCGATGGTATTGAATTAGCTAGCTTAAAGTTCACAACAAATTTAAGTAATGCTATAGCTAATAATGGATTCACCCTGGGAAATCTTATAATAGTAAGATGGGGTTATGCTGATACGCAATTAATAGAAAGAACAGATACTTTAAATACTGAGGGTTTTGGAACAAATTTTAGTAAAACAATTGAAATCCCAAAAATAAATTTGGAAAAAGGCCTTTTTTACCAATATTATAAAATTGTCGACAATATTCAATTTAGAGAAGTGTATTTCAATTTTGATTATAATGGAGATGATCAAAATTTAGCAGAAAGAAGATTTTTTAATTTTGATGAAAATACATTGGAGGGAAGTAGCGTAATTATTGATGATAGTATTAATTCAAATGTTGACGCTAGGAGAAGTCCGTTATTCATGAACACAAACCAAATAAATCAAGAAATTACAGTAACCTGGGAAGTCGACATGCGACCAGCATATTATCAAATATACTCTGGTTCAACTCTAAACGATATACAAGGTGTTATAGATATTTTAAGTCCAAATGATGTATATCAATTAGGTGTATGGATGAATGGGCCCGCAACATTTTTTGCTAATGGAGAGGAATGGACACCTTGGGGCCAAACTCTTGCAAATACGGATTCCAAAAAAATGGTTGATGATGGGACAAATGGAGATTCCGTGGCAGGAGATAGAATATACACCATTCAGTTGAATTACAATGAAGAGTCAACTTTTGGTCAAGAATTTAAATTGGGAATTGGAGGCGGTGATAACGAGTCCGGTTATGGACTAAATCATATTGAAAATATTAATCTATCAAATCCAAGAATTAAAACTTATTGGGGCTCTATAAATCCTTTGTTTTATAATGCATGGGATTACGACCTAAATGAGCCTACTATCGAAGCATGCGGAGGTGTTAGTGGAGATACTAATAATGATTCTGAAGTAGATATTCTGGATATTGTCATGATTGTTGACCATTTGACCTCTGAAGTTTTACTGATAGGTGACTCTCTTTGTCAAGCAGATATTAATTTCGATTTGAGTGTTGACATTCTTGATGTAGTAATTATTGTTAGTGTGATTCTTCAAAATTAAGAGAGGTTGATATGTTTAAGTATTTCTTTATAATAGTATTTAATTTTTTAGTTTCAAATTACGTTTTATGGGAGCCCGCAATTCCAACTCCTGGAGGTACTATTGAAATATTCTATGATTCTCAGGAAGGTGCTCTTGCGGATAATTTAAGTTCTGTATTCATACATCTTGGTTATAATGGTTGGCAAGATACTGAAGATTATGAAATGTTTTATCAACCAGAGATTCCTAATGGTAATTGGTTTAAATTCATATACAATATACCTGAAAATGCTGAGACCATAGACTTTGTTTTTAGAGATTCAAATGAAATTTGGGATAATAATGGCGGAGTTGGTATTGACTGGCACATTAGCTTAAGTAGTTTTTGGACACCTCTTCAACCTACACCAAATGATGTTATTGACATTCTAATAGCTGATAACTCTGTTAATGAAATAGCATGGATGATTAATACAGGTAATAATTATTTTTCAAAACCACATCAAGTTTATTGGCCAGAAGGTTCATACATTGATGGTAATTTTGTAGTTACTCCAGTTTCAGAAAGTGAAGACGGGGAAAGAAAAGTTTCTTTGGGTCCTTTCAATCAGGGAGCTCAAATAATTGAATCAATTAAATTTATTAGCAGAAAAGTAAATGGAGATTGGGATTTATTATCAAATGGACAACTACTTTTCTACGATATTTATGTAAATTTTGAATCTCAAGAAAATGAACCCTATGTATTTTTCTTAAATCCTCAAAGCAACAGTAATATAACCGGTCCAACACAAATTACATCAGTAGGAACTGCTGAACGCGTTGAATATTGGATTAATGGCAATTTAATAGGTAGTTCAGAAAATGGACCACCATTTACTTTTTTATGGAATCCTGATCAACAATTATTTGGTGAAAATAAAATTTACGCTATTGCATATGGAGTGAATAACAGAGTATTTATTACTAACGTAGTTGTAAATTTACCTGTAAACACTACAATTGAAAATCCCACCTCTTTATGTAAAGATGGACTAACTGTTAGCGGTAATGAAATTCAAATATGTTTATATGCTCCGAACAAGGATTATATTGCACTTAAATCAAGTTGGAATACTAATTATCCAAATGGAGAATTAATGAAATATTCACAGGATGGATTTTGGTGGTATAATTCTAATTTACCAGATGGAAATTATGAATATCAGTTTAACATTGATGGGGATAAATTAATTGCAGATCCTTGGTCAAAAGATGTAGAGTGGAAAGATATAATCGGAATAAGTGAATCTTCTAATTTCCAACGTGCTAAAACATCATTTTCTGTTGGTGATATGCAATTTAACTGGTCTGATTCAGAGTTCGTTCGTCCAACAATGAACGAATTAATTATATATGAAATGCATATCGGAGATTTTGGAGCAAATCAAAATTCCAGTGGAACATTTAATGATTTGACAGCCAAAATTGAATCTGGATATTTTACAAATCTTGGTATTAATGCAATTGAGCTGATGCCTTTAGGGGAATTTGAAGGTGGTAATTCATGGGGTTATGATCCTAGTTTCTATATGGCTCCAGAATCACAATATGGAACAGTAAATGAGCTCAAAAATTTAATAAATGTTGCCCACAATCATGATATTGCTATATTGCTAGATGTTGTTTTTAATCATTTGTGGGGAAGTTCTCCTCTTTTTCAACTTTATCAGCCGATGGATAGTTTTAATTGGCAAGACCATGATTATCTCAATTGTCCTTACTTTGATGATGAAGAATCACTTTGGGGATATAAAATTGAAAATTGGCACGAGGTTGACGGAAGAGAATACAGAGGATGGCGATATGTTGTAGATGCTTTAGATATGTGGGTCAATGATTACCACATTGACGGATTTAGATTTGATTATACTCCTGGAATAGGATGGGGCGGAGATGCTAATGGAGCCTCATTTTACGCAAACTATTTGGATAACATTGATTCAAGCTTAATTTTAATTGCAGAGGAAGATAACTATTACCAAATTAATCAGACTGATTTTGATAGTGGTTGGGATTATAGTTACTTTCATACCATGGATTCAAATTTACTTGAAATAAATTCGAATGGTCATTTATGGGGAGATATGAATGATTTATGGAACCACATTAACTCATATAGTCAAGGATATCAAGATCATTATGGCTCTATTAATTATATCGAAAATCATGATGAAGGCAGAATCATATATGAACTTACAAATTATCAAGGTTTCCCAATAGAAGGTGCATATCAAAAATCAAAATTAGGGTCTATTGTTCTGTTTACAAGTTTAGGCGTTCCCATGATATACAATGGACAAGAATTTGGTCAAAATACACCTCATAGAGATGATTTTGGATACCCCATATCTCCTCAGCCACTACAATGGGAAAACTTAAATTCTGACCTTGGTCAATCATTATTTAATCATTATTCAATGCTTTCAAAATTACGTTCAAGCTATGATGTGCTTAAAAATGGATATAATGATTTGAAATTAATTGATAATTCAAAAAAATCTATTGTTTATTGGAGAGTACATGAGCAAGATCAAATCGTTGTTGTAGCAAACTTTAACAATGTAACTGAATATATTGATGTCGAATTTCCTCAGTCAGGTACTTGGTACGATTTTTTGAATGATGTTGAGTTTGAAATAGAATCTAATTTCTTTGGTGGTTGGGAGCTTCCTCCTTCTTCTGCGTTTATTTTTGTTTCTAGTTTACCATCTGAGCAATTAATTGGAGATATTAATGATGATGGGGCGATTAACGTGCTTGACATAGTATCCATCGTTGGTTGTATTATAAATGATAATTGTGATTCAAATAGTAGCTCACTTGGAGATTTTAATTCTGATAACTCCCTAAATGTGTTAGATATTGTCAGCTTAGTAAGTTTTATTTTAAATAGTTAATTTTTTTAAAGTAAAATTATACTTTCTCTATTAAATTAAGTCTCACCATTTTTTAATTATAGGAGATTTTTAGTATGAAAAGGATACTTTTTACTTTTTTATTTCTCAGTATTTCACAAGCTCAAACATTTAGTTGGGAAAATAACGAAACAATTCTTGGTTCTTATGGAAATTTGGGATCAGCTACAAACGTTGATAATACTTTAATTTTGACCGAGGACCCAATCGATGGAACTCCATCAGCATACATTGCTGCTGTAGCAGGTTTAAATGGTGGTGAATTGATAGAAGTCTGTGTTGATATGTATACCCCTAATAGTGATGTTAAGGGAAGAATCTGGGGACATTATTATGATGGTGTTGATATTTCATCTTATGATGGCACCGCCTCTGGTCCTTCAGATTATGCCGATACATATGGAGATTGGGAAACAATGTGCAACACCTGGACAGTAGAAAATGGAAAGGTAGGTTTTATCCTTGAAGCAAGACTTTATTCATACAATGATGGTGCACCTTTAAGCGTTGATAATTTAGTTATTACTGCTTCTAGCGGTTCAGTTATTTTTCCTGGAGATGTTGAAGTTGTATCTGGATGTACAGATTCAAGTGCTTGTAACTATAATTCAGAAGCAACTACTAATGATGGAAGTTGTCTCTTTAATGATTGTCTTGGAGAATGTGGAGGAACTGCTGTAGAGGATTGCTTGGGGCAATGTAATGGGTCTGCACAAACTGATTCATGTGGAATATGTAATGGCAATTCAAATCCTGATGATTGTGGTGATTCTCTAATATTTTTCTCCGAATATGCTGAGGGTACAAGCAACAACAAATATATAGAAATATATAATGGATCAAATTCTGAAATTGACCTATCAGATTACTCCTTATCAAGCTGTTCTAATGGCTGTGATGACAGCGTAAGTTGGGATTATCCCGATAATGTTACTTTTGATAGTGGAACAATGTTATTGCCAGGAGATGTTTACGTAGTCTGCCATAGCTCTTCTGATCCGCAAATACTAACAGATTGTGATCAGCAGTTTACCTATTTAAGTAATGGAGATGATGTCTTTGGTCTCACTCAAATCAGTACAGGATTAGTTATGGATATCATTGGGTCGATAGGCAATGATCCAGGAGATGGTTGGGATGTTTGTGGTACTACAAATGGTACTAAAGACCATACATTGGTCAGAATGTCTTCAGTTGATAGTGGAAACGATAATTGGTTAGAATCGTCCAATTCAGAATCATGCGAGTGGGTTGTTCTTAATCAAAATTCTTGGTGTTACCTTGGTTCTCATCCCCATGAAGAAGTATTAGCATGTGATGGCGGTAGCTCGGATAATGAAGTTTGCGATGATGGCATTGACAATGATGGTGATGGATACATTGATTGTGATGATTTTGATTGCGACTGCGGTGGAGAAGATTGTA
>MDTC01072653.1_pt1 | contig 10191 bp, 8 predicted proteins | sample 811181 | NCBI WGS metagenome assembly MDTC01 (sample SAMN05326644, study PRJNA326480) | marine metagenome | isolation source: seawater | place: Pacific Ocean: North | collected 2011
CGCATGGGTCACAGTCCCCACCGCAATCCACATCGGTCTCAATGCCGTTTTTGAGTCCATCGTCGCACGCCCCGGGGGTCTGGTCGGGTACAGGGGCTGCGTCTGGGATGCCTTGGTCGTCTGTAATGACCCCGTCGGTCTCGACATCTGAGTGTACAGGAAGACATTCATAGACGCCGCTGCCACTTTCTTGGCAGCTAAATCCGTCGGTACAACCCACCCCATCGTCCCGGCAATCCCGGTTGTCACCGGATGGCAAGACCTCGCCCGAATCGCAGCCCGCCGCAGTTGCGACGGCCAATAAAAGTAATCCAGTAAAGACGCGCATGATCGTTCTCCAAATACGGAGGTTTGACGCTATCACGGCTGGTCACCGGTTTAAATTAGACACACCGAATAAGCTGGATTTAGCCGGCCAAATTTATTTTGCCCAGCGAATGCTCAGCCAATTGAGTTACTGTTCTTTGGCGTGGCGTATCAAATGTTGGGCGATGATTCGGAGATGGATGTGGACGATTTAGGCTTACAACAGACGATCCGATTTTTGTACGAGGGAGAGCACGTCGAGCCTGGATGCCCACTTGCGAATGATTGCGTCTTCACAGACCCCATTGTCATCGTTGAAGGGCGGGCCGCTATCATAAAAATGTTCCGTCGTTTAAATCGTCTATTCCCGGCGTCTCAGGTTGTCTCTTGGACGCCCATAAGCTCCGAGCCTGGCACCTACCAATTGTTGATGTACTACCGAAGAAAGCAAACCAGTCGACCAAACGAGTTTAAAACCCGGGTTGAAATCACAGTGGTCGATGGTCAGCTGTCTCAAATCGTAGAGCATTGGACTGGGCCAGTGAGTTTCAAGGGTGACAGTCGAAACCCTGCGTTTCGGGTCATTCGCGGTGGATTAGGCAAAATCCTTTCTTGGTGACGCACGCTGTGTTGTTGCTGACAGCGAATCCCAATCAATGTCTGCTGATTGCATGGTTGACCCATCGAGTGCCTGCTGTATCGAAGCAGATGCGCCTAGGCAACGCGGGGGGTCTTGCGTGATACCCTGGTAATCGGACAAATCAGAAAATTAAAATCCATTGGACAAAGTCTATTGCAATCGTAATGGTAATAGCTCACGTGGTGATTTGGGGCATATTGCGGCCACGTTAAAGAAGCCGCTAAAAAGCTGTGTACGTACGCGTACCACAACCTCCCCATCGACCCGAATACGTGTGACGACCTGCATGGTGTGGGGCGTGGCGTATTCGGCGAGGGACTGTGCCCGATCACCTCCTATGGGTCCGTTTGGGGCCAGGAGGCAAGTATGGAGACTCGACTCTCAACACTGATTCGCAACCACCTTCGGCGGACTGGCTCAAGCCGCGCTGACTTTGTGAAAAAAATGGGCTACGCCAACATCGCTAAAGGGCATCGGCGGCTGACGGCGTGGCTGAAAGGTCTCGCCAGCCCAAGTGGGGACCAAAAGCAGCGTCTTGCCGCTGCGTTGGCCGTACCCATTGAGATCATTGGGGATGCGGTCGATACCGACCATCGAATCTGTTTGGAACGCCGTGCGGCCCGACGGGCGCAGGACCCTCATTATTATTTAATTATTCGTCTCATGGCCGCGGTGTATTCAGAGATTAAATTGCCTCGGGGGATCGATCAAAAAGCGGCCCTTATCCTGGCCCGTGCGAAAGCGAAAAACATCAAACGCTACTGTTGTTTGAACGGGCCGGACTCGACTAATTACTGGCTTGATAATCAGGGCCAGGTCTACAAGATTGACCAGGATAGGCCGCCAAAAATGAGCGTCGGCGGCCGGTCCTTACGTCTTGTGACACATTGAACATCTGCCGAGATGAGGTCTGCAAATGGAAGGAAAGGGGGGGTGACAACTTAGTCTCAGGTCATCGCGGCACGTCTGTAACAGGAGACGTGAGTCCATCTAACTTAGACCCCCCAAACAGCTCAGTGGTCTCCACACCACCCAAAGCAGACAGCGGCCCCGATGCCAGCACCGGGCGGGTCTAGGCACACATCATCTGCATTGCATGTGAGACCACGCGGGCAGTCATTATTACCCATACAGGCCGACTTGCATTCGCCTTCGATGAGGAACTCGTCATCTGCACAGTCAGCTTGACCGCATTCACCTTCGGCGTCGACCGAGACCTCGCTGCGGTATGCTTCGCAGGCATTGGGATAGGTCATGCCGTTGCAGCCGCACACGGGAGCTAAGTTTCGATTACAGGCGTCCGGGATGTCCATACAGCGTCCGGGTCGGTCCGTCCGACCGCAGTCGGCGTCGATGGGGAAATTACAGAATTGGCCGTCTGCACATGGGGGTAGCCCCCGGCTTCCGCAGGCTGGCCCCATGGCTGCATCTCCGCCGACAGCCTCGGCGCACCCAGCCCAATCTACACACTCATCTGTGTAGCAGCCATTTTGAACAGCTGGCACCGTTCCATTTGGACAGCGCGGGGCCGCCCGCCGACAGCGAAGGGCTTGACCGTCTAGATTACAGTTTGAATCGAGAGCATCGCATTGGCCATCACCATCTGCATCGGGTTCAAAAATGACCCACCCACACTCGCCATCAGCATTGGCTTCACAGTCAATGGACCCACCCTCGCAGACGGGTCGGCCTGGCCGAGGACCGCAATCCTCAGGTGTACATTGATTGGCACCACCCCCTGCGCCACCCATGCCACCGGCACCAGCCATGCCGCCATTGCCGCCCATGCCCTCGCTGGGTGCCAAAATAGTCAGTGTGTAGTCCCGAAAACCAGGTGCGATTGAGCAGCGTAATCCTTCGTTTGGCACAGAGACTGTGACCGTAAATGTGAATGTGCCAGCGTCCTGGGTGGTGCCGCTGATGACGCCTGTCGCTGGGTCAAGGGCAATGCCACCGGGCAGAGTGCCATCCGTGACGCCCCAGCTAAGCCCCTCTTGATCACCGCCAATGGCCTCTAAGTCCACACTGTACACAATGCCGACCATTCCTTCGGGCAGGGCAGCCGGTTGGATATCCGGACCGATTCCGCTGCATGGTGCGCCGCCTTCGCCACCGGCACCGCCTTCAGCACCTGCGCCACCGTCTCCACCCGTACCGCCTTCGGCTCCAGCGCCCCCATTGCCACCGGGACCGCCCACGGCGCCAGCACCCCCTCCACCGGCAACGCCACCCGCTCCGTCAGACCCACCATCGGAGTCTGTTTCACAGCCAAGATAGGTGAGTGCAAAAGCGCAAATGATTGAAATGAACATACGTTTAGACATAGTGGCTCCCCCCGTTTGAATGTCTGGCTCGCGAGGACAGAGCGTACGGAGTAGGGGAGTTGATTTCAAGTCGCCTCAAAGTTGGGCATCTAGACCCAATGGCTCTAAGGCCGATACGCGCCATCACTGTCACCTCTATTGACGTGTCTCTACCGTGACTGGTTGTGATTGGTCAGAGCCTGTATCACTGCGATTAGGTCCGTAAATACTGGTGCCACTTGACGACACAAAAATGGTGACTACCGTCCACTTGATGGCGACATACACACTCGATAAACCAATGCCGTCAGTCCTCTCCGTTCGTGAGGCTCGTGACGCATACTTGGCTGAAAACGGATTTGAAAATGAAGAGTACGACCTTGATTCCATTGTCGTGAACTTCTGGGGCGTTCGGTTCAGGCTCCCCAATCCGGCAACGCGAAAAATCGCGGCTCGCTATCATGACTTGCACCATGTCATGACGGGTTACGGAACGGATCCCACTGGCGAAGCTGAAATCTCTGCTTGGGAATTCAGACGGGGCATCAAGGTCTTCGGGTTATTTGTACAGATGCTCATCGTCGGTGGTATCTTATTAGGCCTCATCCATAGTCCCAAGGCAGTGATGCGGGCTTGGGACTATGGCAAGGTTGGCCGGCCATTGCCCAAACCATCGATGGCCCATTATGAATCGCTGATGCACTTGAGTCTTGGGGAATTAAGAGACCAGTACGGGCTGCCGCCGGAGGGGCTTACAGGCGCCCGCAAGCTACATTTGGACGCACCAACACCCACCTGACTGCCTTTAGATGGGGGAATAGGCGCACTGCGCCGGCGTCTATTTGACCCGGCCTAAAGTGAGTCATAAACGGCATTTAGTGGTCGCTGGGTTCAGCTAGGTCACAGTGCACATGATTTTGGTATGAGAGGTCGGCGATAGACGACACGTATTGGTTATGTCGATGCAGTCCAACAGCCCTGGGTGATTTTCTGATGTCGAGGTAATAGTCGATGTAATCACACATGCCCAAGCCCTCTCGTCTGTCTCCGCCATATTCGTCCGAATAGACCCACATATTTTTTAGATTATATTGAATGGAGGCCAGGCTGGCAGAAAAGTGGTCGCCTGAACCCGCAATGCTTGGGTCGTCATCATTCGCTTGATCGTGCCAGTCGCAGAACATTTTGGACACGTTTTTAACCCACGTCTCGCCTTCATTCGGATCGCCTAGTAGAGCGTGATGGTCGTTGGGGTCAAAATTGCCGTCGCATCGCATTCCATCACCGTGGACAACTCGGGTAATAAAGCCAGCAAAGCCCTCTTTGAATGCCACGCGGGCATGTTGTTGGCGATTGGGATTCCAGCTCGCACCAATGCCATTCCAGCCGTAATCGTCGCCATCCCAGGCCCGTAGATGCAATACATGGCCGTATTCATGAGAGACCACCGGTCCTTTAATCCAATTATCTTTGCCCTTAATAATGACCTCGTCTGGGCCTCGGGTGGTGGCGCTGCTGGTTCGATTGGAGGGATAGATATATCCCACCTCGCCGTACTGATTGTAGTAAAAGGGCACGTCATGTTCCCCGTGGATTTTTTTCATGGTGTCGACCAGCGAGGCAAAATAATTGGCGGCGATGGCGTAATCTTCGGCAAGGGTTTGATTTTGGCCGTGGGGAGCAAACACCATTGGGCCAACGTCGTAGCTTGAGTTGCGTCTCACTGTAAGGGGATCAGCGTACGACGCGCCCGGATGATACAAGGCGTACTCGTCGTTGCGTCCGGAACCCATTGAGAAGCAGACATCATCTGCGTTGCAATAGCGTAGGCGGACTCTGAGCGCTAGGGCTGTGCGCTCCCAATCGTCGCGATTACAATCATCACCGTGGCGCACGTAGAGACTAAAGCGGCCATCTGGTCCGACGACGGCCGAGCCGAGTTTTTCCCGTCGTTTACAACGCACCGATGCAAGCCAATTGGTGTCTCGTTCGAACACGTCGACGACGGCATGCAGCGCACCCAATAAGTTTCTATCGCAGGATGACCCGTCGTCTCTGACGCCATCACGACCGCAGTCTCGGCCATCTTGTCCGTAGTAGTCTTTACGGCCTGAAAAATCGCCGGATTTTCGTCGGTCGTTATAGAAAACGTGTCCAGTTAAATGGACCCATGGGCCGTTCTGTGGTGGTTCCGATTCTGGACCATTAAATGCGGGGTCGGCATCATCACGCGGGGTGGAGTCACCCACGCCATCGGCATTGATATGTCCACCGGGAATCGCCGGTGGTGGTGAATTGTTCCAGGAACGCCCATTGGGACGATCGATGGCACCAGGCATCGTACCAAGACGGGCGGAACTGAGGTCACCTATCTTAAATGGCGTCGCTCTCAAAAGATGCCTAGGCCGTGCAAAGGCGGCTGCGATTACCGCATGATTATGGGGACCTGAATCGTCTAAATCGTGCGCATGCTGATGATTTGATGAACGGTTACTCTCGTTCAAGTCAAGCTGGTCGGCCACACGGTGCGATTGATCATCGAGCGCTTTTTTGGACATGATGTCAGGGGCCGGTGTGTTGAGATTATCCAGGGCATGTTCACCGTGTCCCTGACAGGCGACAAGACCGGTGCAAAGGAACAGTATGGCGCCAATATGAGGATGACATCGTGACCCGCTCTTCAATTGTGTTAATTGTTCCATGAACGACTCCCATCGTGTGCTGTGCCTATTTTCTAAAGTGGTCACAAATTGTTATAAATAAGCCCCTCGACCTGGCTTAAGGGTCCAGGTCTCTGGCTTTGAACCCGCTGGACTTAAGGTCGCTTTCTCATGCGGCTTGACGGTTCGACGATCGAGTGGATGTGCCCAAGTACGGATAACCTGATGGTCTATTCAATAAAGAATCGTGCTTCTTGCGATTGTTCGCGCGCAGCAGACAACGCGCCGGGCTGTTCCGTACGCATCTGGCTTTGAAATATAATTCGCGTCCGCCCGATGGACTCAGCTGTATCAATCAGTGAGTGTTCAGCCTTCGGTTAAGTTGATGTCGCTAAGAGAGCTGATATTACGAATATGAGTCTGAAGTTGGACGTAAATCTTACATGTTGTAAACAAAAGTGATTGAATTTCTTGGTCAGGTTGTTTCAGATGCATGTGTCGACGGGGGTGTTCGTTTACCTCCATTTACTATTTAATCCGTTGGAGGCTTTATGAGCACAAACGAACCATCTTGCGTTCACTTTTTAAAACTATTTTTTGTAAGCTTGTTGGTTTTGGCTATGGCCGCATGTGGTGAAGAACCGGCACAGGTCGAGCCCCCTGCAGCAACTGCGGCCGCTGCACCAGAGTTGCCGAGTGCAAAGGCTCCAACCGATGCGCCTGCTGTTGAGACAGTAGAGACGAAAAAAAAGAAAACGCCGACGAAGGCCGCGAAGAAACGACGGCGTTTTCGGAAACAAAAGAAAGCTGTTGATGAAAGCCAAATAGATCCATTGCTCTTGGAAACCTACAAAGCGCTTGTTGCATTTGATAAGGCTGTTTCGCTTGACCCGCCCGATGTACCATATGTCGATTTTACAGATCAGTTGAGGTGCTTTACATCGAGCCAAAAACGCGCGTCAAAAAGTATTTCTGACCTCTGTAAGAAGATCAAAGCTGAATATAAATCTTCGCAGGGGGATGAACGCAAAAATGAGAAGGCCTGGTCGCGGTATGAGTCTGGTTTTTCCCATTATCACTATCGGATTGATTTCGATTGGGGAACGCGCATGGGTGTTTTGAGGAAGGATAAGAACGGGTGTTGGAACTCAGACGTTGGCGCTTGGACCGCGGCTCGAAAGCAGGCGGATTGTTCGCACACTTGGAAATTGCGTACCTACGCTTATCAAAAGAGTAAGAAGGGGAATGCATATTCCGCCAATCAAACCCCAGATAAACCGAACCTGATGCACCAGATTGCTAAGGGCAAGGTCACGACGCCGGACCGATTTGTGTGCCATGTACTCGACGTTGAGAGTTCGGGTAAAGGTGATAAATTGAGTGCAGAGATTACATGTAAAAAAACCGAAGAGCTTCGAACGCGCATCGACATACGAGGGGACCGGACTGATATTAATCGAGGCGATTACGTTTCTGTGCCATGGGCGAGCGCACGACAATCTGGCCTGCTGCTGCGAAAGAACAAAAGTCGAGACATATGGCGGATTTCAGCCCAGGCGGCTGACGTTAAGATTGACCAAGCGCGTGGGTGTCCATCGGCCGACGATTTAGCACCCCACTTTTGCCGTTTTGCGGGGAATAAATCGGAGCCGGTCCGGACTTTCTCAGCCTGTAAAACGGCTGGTGATCATGTGAAGGTAGCTGGCCTTTTGAAGACCTGGGATAGAGCAAGGAAACTGTCCAATAAAGCCAGTTTGATGATTGACGCAACAGGCTACGTACTTGAGTCTGGTCAGGGCGGGGCTTTTGTACAGTTGATGCGTGCTCGATATCAGATTGAAGCAAACCAAACTGCAAATGCAAAAGCCAGTTTGACCGCTGCGATGCAGACCGGTGCCGATAAGAAAATCTTGGCTGAGGTAGCCAGGATCGCGAGCAAAACTGAGCTGTCCGATATTGCCATGAGTGCTTACAAAGCCGGCTGCGCGCAGGGAGATAAGCGCGCTTGCGCCAAACTGCCGCCTGAGCCAGTTGAAGAGGCTGCAACCGAGTAAGGCCAAGAACCAGCCCCAAGCATCGGGCATTCGCTCATTCGAGGATTGGTCGATGCATCCCTCCTTTCAGTTGATTTAGTCAATTCCGTTTCATACAAGTGCGGAGACCAACTGCATAGGGCCCGTTCTGGTCCAAAAGCACAGACCACCCAAGACGTTTCATTTTGAGATGACAAAATTTCGGAACAGTGAGTTCCAATGGACGAAATGTTTGCCTGGCAAGCGAATCGCTCAACTGGCTCTTCAGTCTCGCGGTCTTGTGTGTTTACGCTTTTAGTAATCCTAAAACGCGCTTCAATGCTGCCCATCAGACGACCGCCAAGCTAGCTTGTCACCGATGACAAGAGTCGTCCAATTAAATTGTCAGCTGGCTGCTCAGCATGGCCTGAAAACGCCTGGTTTGGGTTAAGCAGCAGTTGGCACAAGATTGGCAGTATGATTCTCCGAAACCAAATTTAAGGAGAATTGCGATGAAACTTTTGACCATGACAGCCTTTGCCCTCGCTTTTTTAGGAACCACGCACGTAAACGGCTTTGCAAAGCGTAAAAATAATCGACAGCACAGCCATTTTCATCACCACCAGTCGAGGCTCGATGAAGGTGTTGAGTTGCGGAGCAAATCTAAGCGGAAAGGGGATGCAGACGGTCGGGAAGGCGAGGGGAGAGAGCAGAAAACACCCTGTGAGGAACTCTTGGATAAAATGGAGGCGGCCAGGCAAGACGGAGACCAGCAGACCTTCTATGGGGGGACGGGGTGTCATGACGGCGAGCCGCTGATTTGTGTGTACACCGATGCGTTCATTGAAGCGGGTGATGACCCACACGGTGCAGCCATCCTTAGCGCCTGTATTTCCATTCACGAACATAAGCACAGTGAGCAGGCTGAATGCGACCCCAACGGCACGGGTGTCTACCCACCCAATAATGACCTCAAGTGCGATGAAGCAGAGACCGAAGCTTTAGGAGCAGAGATCGAGTGTTACGACGGCCAGAGTTGCCCACAAGGACCAGCCGGTCAAGACTGCCGCGATTTGGTCGAGGCCTTTAAAACCGATGCCTGCGACCAGTTTGAAGCACGAAAGGGCAAGCCCCACAAGGCGTGCTGAACCGATGGTGAGACCCGGCTGAGTGGCTGTTGTTTGAATGGCTAGATCGGCATCACGGGTTTGAAACCCGTGATGCGGTGTCTGAGATATGACACGATTCAGTGGCTAGCCTAATATTAGGCTAACCGCAAAATCTGGATTCGCGAAAGGATAACCGGCTGCGTCCTTTAGCGGGTGAACATCAAACGCTCCCAGGCTCGACTTTCGTTCAGGCCTTGGGTTTCGCCGCATCGGTATCCGCCGATAGCGATTCCATTGCCGACGTGCCAGCAAAGCCGTTGCTCGGCCGATCCGGTCGTGAGTGGGTCACAGGTGTTCTTTCGGGCGTCATCACCGGCACGGAAGAAGCCTATGGACCCTCGGCTACCGGCCGCGCGAAGACCATAGTACCATTCGCTGCCATTGGAGACGGTAGTAATATCAACGTTTTCGTCAACTTGCGTACCGGGCCGCCCTGTATCCCGTAAGACATCGTCCTTTGGTGCCCATGCCAGCAGCGTGAGTTGATTTGAACCGACCGGTCGGCACGCGAGCATGAGGTCATCACCGCCGCATGATTGAACGATGGTGTCGGGCTCAAGGCCTGCGTCGTAGAGTCCCAAGTAACAGCGGTTCCACCCCCCGTTTTCGACGACTGCAACATCAACCTCTGTTTGCGGCCCGCATGGCGAATATCCGCCGGCCGGGTTTTCCGGACAGCAAGAACGACCATCACCTTGGAAGCCCGGGTTGCAGATGCATTCGTAACCACCGTCCGTGTTTTGGCAGCGGGCATTGACATCGCATTTCACGTCAGGGTCTGCACATTCGTCAATATCGACGCAGACGCCGTCGTCATTGGCTTCAAATCCAGCTGCGCACTCGCATTCAAAGCCGCCCAATGTGTTGACACACTCGCTGCCCTCACCACAGGGTGATTCGTTGGCTGCGCACTCGTCGATGTCGATACAGTCCGCCGCGGGCACGCAGAGACAGATGTTATTGGCATCACAGGTCTCATCATCGGCCAGGGCAAACTGCTCACCCTCCGGCGTGCGGTCCTGACAGACAAAACCTGCTCGCTCGCAGTTGGCATTGGTCTGACAGCCCACATCGGCAAAGTTCTCAGGTGCCGGTCCAAAG
>MDTC01111808.1_pt1 | contig 10191 bp, 4 predicted proteins | sample 811181 | NCBI WGS metagenome assembly MDTC01 (sample SAMN05326644, study PRJNA326480) | marine metagenome | isolation source: seawater | place: Pacific Ocean: North | collected 2011
AGAAATTCGCACAACAAAGTCCACCTGCTGCCAATAAAGCTCTGGCCCATGGTTCTTCGTTTTAAAACCGGTCGCGGTGTTGTAGCCACCATTTGGAATGGTCCCATCTGCGCTTGGGTCATCGGGAATAACTTGATGCCATGATCCTCCAGAATCCATTCCTCCAGCGGAGTAAACTCGATAGGCGGGCAGAGAAGAGGACCCCACCATGATTTGGATTTGGAAGCCATTAGTCCCATACTGATTTCCCTTCGGATAGGAACGGAAGCGACATAGAAGCGGGACACCAATCGAACGGTGTTGGTCGGGTCCCCAGACCGAGAGACCACCAGTCGCCTCTGGAGGCAAACTCCCACCAGCCTTGCCACCCAAAAATCCCGCGCCATCTAGGGATGCGTACTGAGGAATGTTGTTGTCTCGCCAAGTGTAAGTGGTAGAGAAGTCGCCCCATGGATACATCTTATTTCCCGATTGAGATGTAAAGAGATTTGAAGCTGATATCGAATAAAAGCCTTCGGTCACAATGACTTCATCAAACTCCGGTGCAGTTCCGGCCGTCCACCCCATGACATTATCGTCAAACAACTTTCCATTCCGTTGGAGCCCAGAGTTGTTGTACTTAGGGTATCCACTCATCGGGTCAATAAAGTCGTCAGGGGTTCTTTCCGAGTGGGCAAGGGCAAGGGAGTAAAGGTTAAAGGTATCGTCAAATACATTGCCTCCAAAAGGCGTCCAGGCCATTCCTTCAATATCAATATTGAGTTCAGAAACTACCTGCAACCCAAAGCCGAGCAAATGGTAAGGCCAGCAGGTTTGAAGAACAGCTCCCGCAGGAGTAAGAGGAGTCATAATCCCCTGCCCAAACTGAATCCTTTGAGCAACATAAACATTGGAGTTGTCGGCCAAACGGGAGAATCGAGTTAGAGAGCGACCGTACATCTTGCCCGAGTCTGGTCGGAACTGACCGACATATTCCGCTAAGCCATCACCGTTCTCATCGGTCCCATTGAACTTGAGAGAAAAGTATCGGTCCGTTGGCCAAGGGCGGTAAGAGCCGGGAGTAATCATTTCACTCTGCCCGACATTCCCTGCAACAAAGCCACCCAAACTCATGCCGTTGCCAGCCAAATCTTTCAACCCGTCAATACCATCCCGAATAGCTAAGGCAAAACGAAGGTCGTTTTCGTCGTCGTGGGAATCCGCAAACCCGACAGAAGGTGCCAAGGTAAATGATTGGCTATCAGGAGTAAAAGAAATCGGTCCAAACTTCACTCGCCCACTTCCCGAACCAGAAGCTTGATAACCTAGTTGGCGGTCAATGTAATCTCCTACATTTTCGACATTAGGGTCAAATTGACGAGCGGCATAGGCGTCCAACTCTTCGGGTGTTGGGTTGGATCCTGGAACAGGTGGATCTTCCAGATAGGAAACCAGAACCATGGTCTCCAGCGACTTCACAGTTCCTGGATCCATGGGTTCACTGAAGTTCAAAGTAACCGTGGCCATGGGGTCAATTCCCCGGGCAGGCAAGCCGTTCTCGGGTTCGGGGTCGAAACGAACCCAGCAAAGTTGAAGCTGAGATTGGCTTGAATCGTAAGTCGCAGTAATCCGAGAGCCGAGCGGGGAAGAGGAATAGTCCCCAGTAGGCAAGGAAGCCAATCCAGTCAGAACAGTGCCACGGACCAGATAGGCGTTTGGATCGGAAGAGTCAACAACCCCGGATACTAAAAAGATGGCTTGGCCGATTTCAAAAACATCGCCGGACTTAGGTTGAATTGCACGGCAATTCACGGAGTCGATGGAGTATTGAATCGTTCTGAGGTTTGGATCCGCCGTGGAGCTGGAAACCGAGGCAATCGAAGCAAGAAATCCTGCGACCAGCTCTGGTTTACGGAGATCTTTCATAAACCCATTGAAGGGGTCGTCCGAGTTGCCCGAGCGGATAGCTCTGACGACAACAGGGTCAAAGTGATAAGGCGGAAACGAGTCCTCAAGGGCATCTGAGGAAGTTGCGGTCAAACCATGGTTGCCGCCTAGATTGCGGAGAATGGTTAACTGACCAAAGTCAGGGTCCAACACCGTTGGGATTCGAATCAAAATGTTCGGTGAAATGGTGTCAAAGGATTCTGGGAACCCCGTCCCATTCTGAGGAATACCTAAAGTCGCTTCCTCAATACGAGAAATCGTTGGGTCAATGATAATGACCCCTTTAGGGCTCCCATCTCCACCCACAACATCATTCTTCACGATATAGCGCACATCCTGTCGAACAATGGTAGGATCGCCAACGGCAACTTGAAGGGTTTGCCGTGTTACCGAATTCGGGTCAATCAATTCAGAAAATTGAAGGCGAATACTGCCGTTTCTGGCAACGGTGGAAAATGGAGTTGGGTCACCTATCCCGCGAGTGATGATGCCAGACAAACCGGCTGTCGCCGACTCAAGGAGGTCTTCAAAATGAGTCGAGCCACTGGGCGCACCAATAGTCAAAGTTTCGGAACCCGTCAAAGTATTCAAACCCAAGGTGTAATTCCCTGGAATGTTTTGCAAAGACTCCTTAATCAAAGTATCCGAGTAAACGAGAACTCCACTTTCATCAAACACATCCACCAACCGTCCCCAATTGACTTGTTCAAGGAAGAAGGTGGACTGGCCCGACCCTGCCGAATTGGAAGGACTGTCATCCTCGAAGCAAGACGTTCCAAGTAAAGCAAACACCATCAAGCCCGAACGAAGGAATCGGCTGATAGCCTTCGTTGAGTCGAATGATGAGTGCGTGCTCTGTAACATAATTACAAATTATGGGTTCCAGGAAAGGCCTAAGCCATCCATGCGGCCCAAAAGACCGGCATCCGTATTGTTAATGAAAGTAAGTCGAAGTTGGATGTAACGGTATTGATTGTCCTCAAGATCAGACAATTCGGTTGTCCAATCACCTGGCGTACTTACCCCGCCAATACCAGTGAGGCTGTATTCGCCAAAATTGTCAAAATCGGTAGAAGCATCGGTCAGGGGTGAAGGAACGGCTGTCGGGTCGCCTCCATGGCTCACTTGAACCGCACCGCGAAGCTCAACCAAGACTCCAGTCCCCTCTTCTTGGTTTTCAGGCTCTGGCTCAAGTTGAATGTCCAGGGCATCCCCAGCTTTCAAGGCACTGCCAAGGTCGAACCAATGAGTAAAGACCCGAGAGACCCGCATCACGAAGTCCACTTCAGACCAATAGACATAGGGGTCAAAGGCGTCGGTCCTAGCGCCATTCGAGTTGTACCCGCCCACAGGAGTCGTGCCACCAGAACCCTGGTGGTCCGGGATGACTTGGTGCCAATCACCTGAAGCGTCTTGTCCGCCCGCAGAGTAAATTCTGAATGCAGGCAGCTGAGACAAGCGAACCATTTGTGTCACCTGGAAGGTATTGACGCCAATTTTTTCGCCCTCCGGATATGTTCGGAAACGTGTAAGTAAAGGCAAGCCAACTGAAGGAACCAATTCTGGGTTCCAGATAGCGGCACCTAGCCCATTGTCAGTCAGCCAGAGAATGGGCGGAGAACCGATGGATTGTGCAGCACCTCCCATGATGGAAGGCGAAATAGACGTGTCCCTCCACGTGTAGGTGGAATTGAAACTTGGCCAGGGAAGCATGACATTATTGGATCCCCCGACAAAAGTGTTCTGCCTTCTCAAGGCATACAGATTGTCATAAACAATCTTTTCGTCATGAAGGGGTTGCCCGTTCAAATCCTTGTGTTCAAAACCAAGAATGTTCTCGTCAAAGTTGCCGGACAAATTCAATCCCGAATTCGGGTAAACCGGCATACCTGTTTGTGGGTTAAGGACTTCATCTGGCATGAACTTGGCATGAGAAAGAGCCACGCTAAATCGGGCATAGCTTTCATCGAAAACAACACCGCCCATTGGAGCCCAGTTCAACCCAGCAATATCCACGTCATATTCACCCGCATTGAGGTATCCAAATCCCAAGTCATGCGCCCGGAGACAAGTCATGACCACGGAGCCAGCAGGGTTGAGGGGCTCATAAGGGGCATTGGGTTTCGGTGGATTCGTAATCGCGCTAGGAATCTGAGTTTGCTGCCCCACGTAAAGGTTTGAAGAGTCTGCGTCCCGGCTAAAGCGATCCGGACTGCGTCCGGTCAAAACGCCTGGCGTGAAACCAAACTGACCTGCATACTCAGGTAGCCCATCTTGGTTTTCGTCAATTCCAATCCCTCGAAGAGTTAAAGACTTGGATTGCACAGTTGCACTAGCGCCACCGCCTCCAGTAGCGGTAAAGAGTTGCTCGGAAGCCGATAATCCCGGGGCACCTGCCACAAATCCCGTAAGAGCTAAAGGATGGCCAGCAAGGTCACGAACACCATCCGAACCGCTACGCAAGGCTAAGGAGAAACCCAGGAAAGTGTCACCCGAACCGGGGTTAGGTTCAGCCAAACCCATGGATGGAGCAAGGGTGAAGGTGCGTCCCTCTGGCCCAAACTGAATAGGACCAAACAAAACTCGCCCCCCCCGCTCAGAGGTGGCGATGGTCCCTGAATTATCAACCATAAGATCAAAGCCTCGCTGCCGATCAATATAGTCCGCAACACTTTCGTTGGGATTCGCAAGACTCGAGTGGCGAAAGTAAAGAACCTCTGGCGCATAGGTAGCCTCATCCGTCTCGTACGCCGTCAAAACAATAGAATGCATTGAGGAGATCGTAAGAGGGTCGATGGGCTCAGAGAACTTTAAGGTAAATGTAGTCGAGAGAGGGTCCAGCTGTAGAGGTTGACCCAAGGTGACAACAGGGGGAGGTGAAATCTCGATATAGCAAACTTGGAGTGCAGAGTCCTCTTGAGAATACCGAGTATTTAAGCGGCCCCCTTGATCGACTAAATTCCCAGACACCGACCCGTCAATCAGGGTCGCCATCACTCTAGTTCCTGGGTTCAAAGGGTCCGGAGCGAGGAGAGCTGTCGAAAGAAAAACACTACCTTGGAACTCAAACACATCTCCGATTTTTGATGACAAATTCTGGCACCAAGAGGCATCAATTGAGAAGACGATTTCATAGCTCGTCCCAGACTGAAACTCAATGTCGGCCGTAATACTCTGAACTCCAATTAAAGTTGGCGGAACCAAATCCTGAAGGAAGCCGTTGTACTCGTCATCCAAGTTTCCAGTACGGAGAACCCTAATGGCTATGGGAGAATTATTCGGAGCGCTCGCAGAGGGCTCACTTGAAGTCACCTTGAATGTTCGGGTGCCAGAAAGGTTGGTCACCACTACGGCCTGTCCGAAAAGTAAATCTTTTTCGGTTGGAATCCGAATCAGAAGATTATCGTTCGATGAATCAAAGGAAGCGGGAAAACCCTGTGAATTTGTAGGCAGGCCGAAGTTTGCTGAATCGCGCAAACTAATGGTCGGATCCAAAAAGACATAGCCCTTATCGTTATCCGTTCCAGTCGAATCATTTTTAACGAAGTAGCGCAAGTTGAAAGGCAATGTGGCAGGATTCCCGGAAAGAATCTGAATAGAGCTTGGCCCAACAGTATCAGGGTCCAATGGTGCGCTAAATTGAAGACGGAGGACTCCGTTCCGAGGCACCATCGAATAAGGTGGCGGGTAAGTGTCTCCCTTTGGGTCGACAGCTTCTAGGCCGGCCGAGCCGGTCGCTTGCTCAAATAAACTCTGATAAGCCGGACTGCCCCCCGCAGCCAAGATGTGCAGGGTTTCTGCTTGAGTAACAGGATTCAAAGAGAGGTCAAAGAGAAGTCCATCAATGGATAAACCAGGGTTCACCAAAACATCAGTGTCCATCAGGACACCCGTTTCGTCAACGATATTAACGAGGCGCCCCCAAACCATTCCTTCCAGGACAAGATCCCGATTCTCGCCGCCCGAAGCTGCGGTCGGTTGATCGGAGTTGTAACAACTTGCTATGAAAGTACTGGCAAGAAGAAGGGCTAGGACGAGATGGGGAAATGAATCGCGTGTTTTCACGGAAATCGGCGTTTGCGAAGAGCGCGTGGGGCAGTCGAAAGCGGATGAACCCAGACCCACCCCAGCTAGATGGCTAGTGGGTGAGACGGGAGAAAGAGACGAAGACATGTTAAGGCCGCCGAGAGGGAATCATACATCCCAAGGGCAACTTCTATACCAACCCAAAAGGGGTCGGTTATGGGGCTTTTCGGGGGCAAATTCGCTCTAGTTGTGCGAAATCGCACATGCAACGGAATGGAAGGGGCTCAGCCCCCCCACTGATAGCCCTCCTCAAGGGCATCGTCACGCGAAACATAAGGTCGCAAGTTTTCAGGTCGGATTTTCATAACCTCTTGTGAGTGAATAGGATGCACGCGCTTACTTGACTTGCAGCCCACATATTCGACGGTGAGCTTGGAATCGCAATATGAGCATAAGAAGAGGCGATTTTTCCGACCGCAAACTCTCCAAGGAGCCCGAAGCCCCTCTTGAAGGGTGATACAGCCCGGATTTTGGCAGGGGCCAAGCCGGTGCTCGGGGTTCCCCGAGGGCAAAGGGGCTAAATCTGGCAGGGGCCAGACGTCAGGCCGGAGCATAGCCAAAAATAGGGCTTGACGAACAATCGGCCCCATTTGGGCTTGCATGAAGTAGCGGGCCCGGGGATCTTGGTCGAGTTCAACAGGGACTTCGGCTAAGCGTGGCAAAGGGTGGAGAATCAGGCAAGATTCCAACAGCGCATCCCTCAATTGGGGAATCCGAATCCCTGGATACCCTCCTGAAGACGCCTTACCACCCCTCTCGACTTGAAGTCGGGTGAGGTACAGGGCATCCAAGTGATCCAAGCGCGGAGTGTGGTCTCGAAAAAGCGATCCTTGAAGAAGCCCCTTTGGTTCAATTAATCGTGCAGATTCAGAACCTGTCCACTCCTTAAACAAAGAGTGGCAAACCTCTCGACTTCGCAAACCGGACCTTTCAAGGACCCGAGTCTCGAAACCGGCTTCCCAATCCAGTCCAGTGGCAGGTAAAAGGACAACTCTGGCTCCAGCAAGGGAGAGTCCCCATAGAAGGGAACGACAAGTTCTCCCATTCCTCAGATCCCCCATGATTCCAACGGTTTTTCCCTCTAGGGACCCCCACTCTCGATACAGGGTGTAAAGATCCACCAGAGTTTGGGTGGGATGACCAAGACGTCCGTCGCCCGCATTCACCACGGGAACGTCAACTGCTTGGGAAATCAAACGGGTCGCCCCATCTCTAGGGTGCCTCCAAACCACCAAATCCGCATAGGACCCCACCATGCGGGCAGAATCCAGAAGGCTCTCCCCTTTCGCGTGACTCGTGGACTTCACATCGGAAATGGAAATCACTCGTGCGCCCATACGGTGGGCAGCAGTCTCAAAACTCAAACGAGTTCGTGTGGAAGCCTCTTCAAATACAGCTGCAATAAGGCGCCCTTTTAGAGAATCCTCAAATTGCAATGGATGGGCTTCGATTTCCCGAGCGCGCTCAAAAAATGCGTCGAGAAAAGCCCTATGAAACGATTCAGCCGAGTGAAGGCCTTCCAAAACGGGGAGGAGCGCCATCGCGAGGGCCAAGGATACCCTATCCCTTAATTCTCGGACAGCCCCATTAGCAGGTCGTCCCACTCTTGCTCATTCGTTGGCAGAGGGAAATCCAAAGGGAAACAAGGGGGCACCCAATCCCAGAAAGCTTTCACCAGCCTTTGAATCCAAGCACTCCCTTCCGTGAGCACCGACCCCACCATCCACGACTCTCCGGTGGGCACGGTCCAAGCCGGAGGCAAATCTGCTCGATGCGCCACTTTCAAATGGTGCCCCGAAAAGGAAGGAAACTTCGATTGGGGTGAGGTTTTTTGGGACAAATCCAACACCTCAATAACACACCATGCTCTTTGTATTTCTTGAGCGCTTAAGAGTTGAGCTTCCTGATCTATACCCTCGCAAGTTCCTCCTAATCCTGCGGTGTCCACAAGAGTAACCTCAAAGGAATTTGCACCCTCGCCTAATAATATCCCAGCTTCAACAGAATCCCGGGTAGTCCCCGCATAAGGGGAGACCGTCACCTTTTCCTTCTGAAGCCAAGCATTGAAAATGCTGGACTTCCCACTGTTGGGTGGGCCCGCAAGCACAATGCGCGGCGGCGATGCACATAGAGTCGTCCAAGGCTTCCATCGCAATAGCTGAGCTTTCAATTCTATTAAAGAGTATTCTGTTTCCCACGACCTTGAATGTAGCCATTGCGCGGGCGTTTGCTTGAGACGAGCTAGAGCGACCCTAGCTTGCAGCGGGGATTGCGCACGAAGTAAAGACGACTGGGCTTGCAAAATTGTTTTCGTCTCCCGATTCCAACCATGATGACGCAAGCTAGTTTCGAAACCCTCGGTTACACCAGCCCCACCGTGCAAGAACAACTCTGCAGAAACAAGCGAGTCCTCCTCTTTGACAGGCCAAAGAGTCAAGATGCCCTCATCTAACGGTGATCCGTCCATTGAGGGCACAGATAGCCACTGCGGAAGTTCCAATTCCGGCAATGCGCTCAATCCAAACAAGTTCCGCAAGCCTTCTGGATCAGAAGTAAGTTGCCATCCAACTAAAGCGTGGGGTTGATGGCTTGTTAGTCGCCTAAATTGGCCGGGGCAGGGCACCATAACGCTAATCCTTCCAAAACGAGATGAGAGCAGTGTTGCCAATCGGGAAGCAATTCGAGCATGCGAGGAGCATCCCCTCCAGTTAGGAATCGCTCTAATGGGCCCAACTCACTTTCGGCCGCTTGGACCATTCCTTGGAGGGCATGAGCTAACGCACCGCGCGTTCCGCAGGCTAAAGCTTCTGCCGTATTGGAAGGAATGCTCTGCGAGAGAGTTGGGGCTGGATTGCCAAGGTGAGGGCATGCCTCCATCAAAGCAGATTCTTGCAGGCCCAACCCGGGGCCAATACCCCCGCCAATAAAGCTGCCTTTTGAATCCACAAAATCAAGGGTCCAAGCGGTCCCTAAATCAGCAACGACGCATGCTCTCTGGCAATGTCTCCAAGCGGCATACCCTGAAAGAATTCGATCGACTCCAGTTCCGTGACTCGTTACGGGCATTGGTAAGGTTTCGGGAGAAACTTCAAAGAGGGGAACCTCCACAGGTAGCAAAGCCCGCAAACCCGTAACTCCTTGAGGATTCACCGAACTCAAGCGGATTTCAGAAAAAGAAGTTTCCGAAAGAATACCTTCCAGAGGTTCGAGTTCCAGCAGAGAAAGGGAAGTCAGGAACTCGCAAGCCTCTTCAGAAGAAGAACGCCCCACCTTGAGTTGATGGTTGCCCAAATCCAATAGAAGGGCTGCACCCATCCGGCTTAGCGCTTGGGAATAGAGTACGTGTAGGTCCGAATTGCACCCGCACGCTCCAGAGTAATCGTAAATTCGGATGTTCCGCCTTGTTCGCGGAGTTGGTGAAGTAAGCGCGAGCGGTCACCAGCGGGCTTTCCATTCACCTCTAGAACAATATCATTGGCGCGCAATCCTTGGCGCACGAAAATAGAGTCCTCCTTAAGCCGACTGATTCGAAGGCCTTTTATTTTCCCCGTTGTGGGATCCACCACAGGTTTGGTTTGGACAGAAGCAAGAATCTCGTCTTCGGGCATTTCAGAAATGGCAAGGATATCTTCACTTCCAATGTCCCAATGGTTCGGAGTAACAGGGCTCATGCGAGTTTTCTTGGGAACTCTGCGGCCTGCACTTTGGGTTCCTGAAGCCGCCAAGATTACACCCGCATCCACTTCATAGATGGCAGTCTTTAAGGTGAAAAGACTATCACCCCTATCCACAACATCAAGATCAACTTCACCCATCCGGATATCAAGAACTCGTACTCGAACACCCTGCTTTTTTTTAACGGCCAAAGAGTCTCCCACTTGGTAAAGGTCGCCAGGCGTTTTGTCTGCATCGTGTTGGACTTCATCCCGAGGCCTAATGTAAGCAAAGTTCCGAGGGGATTCTTTTCCCACATACTGAATGTAACTCACTTCCAAATCATCGGGTCCCACGAGAGGCTTTTCCAAAGCGACAACTGCAGGTCCAGTCTTCTTGATCTCGGGAAGTTTTCCCGTGACATTGAGTTCGTGGAGGAGGTGATACTTCTTCCAGTTGCCCAAGTGGCCACCAATATTAGTGGGTTCTAAAGTACTCTTGATTTGGTCATCAAAAGCTCTCATG
>MDTC01127996.1_pt1 | contig 10191 bp, 8 predicted proteins | sample 811181 | NCBI WGS metagenome assembly MDTC01 (sample SAMN05326644, study PRJNA326480) | marine metagenome | isolation source: seawater | place: Pacific Ocean: North | collected 2011
GTTTGCAGGAGAGGGTGGTCCGAAAAGAACCAATAAGAGGTTTCATTACCTTAGTAAAAATGACGAAGCAAAACGTTTGTCCACGGCTTTTGATAGTGTCACATTGTACGGGGCTGACCCTGACGAGCGACCTGATATCTTTGGGAAAATTGGTGAGTCTGGCGTGTCTATTGCGACTTTGCAGGATATGAAAGATCTTTATGCAGGCTATGACCTTTGCAATCCTCTCACCTCAGTTAGTATGACGATCAATGGTCCTGCGCCTATCATTCTGGCGATGTTTTTAAACTGTGCTATAGACCAGCAAATGGAAAATAGAGGAGGTGTGTCTAGCTTATCCGAGCAAGAGTGTCTGAAAGTTAAAGCCGAAACCTTGTCTTTAGTTCGTGGCACGGTTCAAGCAGATATTTTAAAGGAAGATCAGGCTCAAAACACCTGTATATTTTCAACAGAGTTTGCTTTGAAGTTGATGGGTGATATCCAGGAGTTCTTTATAGAGAATCAGGTGCGTAATTATTATAGTGTTTCTATATCCGGGTATCATATTGCCGAAGCTGGTGCGAACCCCATAACTCAACTTGCCCTGACTCTTTCCAATGGTTTTACCTATGTTGAGTACTACTTAGCTAGAGGTATGGATATAGATTCTTTTGCCCCTAACTTATCTTTCTTTTTTTCTAATGGTCTTGATGTTGAGTACTCTGTAATTGGCAGAGTAGCTAGGCGGATTTGGGCAATCGCAATGCGCGATCGCTACGGTGCTTCAGAACGATCAATGAAGCTGAAATACCATATTCAGACATCTGGTCGTTCTCTGCATGCGCAAGAGATCGATTTCAATGACATTAGGACAACCTTACAGGCATTAATGGCCTTGTATGATAATTGTAATTCATTGCATACAAATGCCTATGATGAAGCAATTACAACCCCAACTGAGGAAAGTGTAAGGAGGGCCATGGCTATACAGATGATTATTAATAGGGAACTCGGTACTAATAATTGTGAAAATATTAACCAGGGCTCCTTTTTCTTAACTGAACTGACAGATTTAGTTGAAGAAGCTGTTCTTGCTGAGTTTGAAAGAATTAGCTCAAGGGGAGGAGTTTTGGGGTCCATGGAAACTCAGTATCAACGGACAAAGATACAAGAGGAAAGCTTGTATTATGAAACCCTTAAAGATAGTGGTGAGTTACCGATTATTGGGGTCAACACATATATCAACCCAAAACTTGGATCTGCTGATTCTGATGATAGAGAAATTGAGTTAATTCGGGCTTCGTATGGTGAGAAAAGTGATCAGATAAAACGTCTTTCATCTTTTCAAGGGGTATCACCTGCCGATTGTGAGGTTGCTTTACAGAATTTGGCTTTGAGTGTCATCGAGGGTAGAAATGTATTTGCTGAATTAATGCAAACGGTAAAATATGCCAGCCTTGGACAAATTACTTCTACTCTTTTTGGTGTTGGTGGTCAGTATCGGCGATCGATGTAAGTTGTTAGCTCGGATAGTTATTGATGAACTTCTCCCAAACCTTGGAAAAGTCTTCCTTGTTAACTTCGACTGTATATTTTCCTTTCTTTGTTCTTACCTGACCCATTTTTTCCAATACAATCCAATTTGATGTTTGTGAGTTTCCGGTAGACTTCTTGTCATGGATAATTCCTAGGAACAAGCGATTGCATAGAGCCTTTGTAAGAGGAACTCCGATTCTCTCTTCTAGAACATCTTTGCTAGGGATCAATTGCCTTTCTCTTAGAGTAGCTCTTTGCAGCTGATTTGAGATCAGGTCACCTCGGAAAAATTCGCTTAGATAAGTTTGAAAATAAAGGCCGATAGCTACGGCTTCGCCGTGGGTTATTTTATTAGCCGAATTGGTTTCTTCAGCGGCAACTTTTTCCAGGGCATGTGCCAAGGTATGTCCAAGGTTTAGAGTAGCTCTCCTGCCATATTCTGCGGGGTCCTCGGCAACTATCTTAGCCTTGATTTGAATTATTTTTTTGACAAGATCTGGTGTTATTGTATCGGCTTTTAACTTGCCGATCTCTGCGATCAGCAAGTTGTCCCCTTGCAGAAATCCGTGTTTCAAACACTCTGATAAGCCAGACAAGAAATGCCTTTTAGACAGTGTTTTCAGCCACTCGGTAGAGACCCTGACTTCGCAGGGGAAAGAAAAAGATCCGACTTGGTTTTTACCAAAAGGTGGAAAGTTAACTCCAGTTTTTCCTCCCACACATGCATCTACCATCGATAAAAGGGTTGTTGGTATGAGGCAAAAGGGGAGACCTAATAAGCTACAGGTGAAAGCTGCAGTATCTGCAACTATGCCACCACCTATGATATGGACGGCTATTTTTGGTGGGTTTTTCTCAAGCCATTTTCTGATTTCTGCAACGCTTATAAGGTTTTTTCTTGACTCGTCCATTTCTATAGCGAAAGCGTTAAGTTTTTTTAGAAAGGGCCATTTCTCATAAACATTTTTGTCGATGATGTATGCCTCTTGCTCTTCTTCACCTAGGCAATGAGATACAGATGGCATGCCTCGAACGAGGTAGCTGCCACTAGACCGAGTGGTAGTTGTCGTTGATGTGGTTACCCCTCGCTTATAGACCGCTGCTGCCTTTTTATAGCTCCGAAGGTCTCCATGATTTGGGAGGATCCACCTGGTATATCTAGTTAGGCCTTTATGGAAAGCTTGGTTTAATATCTCTATTGTTCCACCCGGCCAATTGAGGTCTTGTTCAACTATAGTTTGGGAAGGGCTTTGCACCAGAGGTTGCCATGGAAAATCCTGGGTAATTTTGGTTCCAGGAAAATCCATGGTCCATTCTATTTTAGTGTGAATCTCCATAAATATACTCGATAAGTGGTTTGGTTATAGTTGGTTTCAAGTTTCTGTCAGGTTTCCTTTACAATATTCTACCCGGCTTATCTAAAGAAAATAGTCGATACTTCCGATCTCATAAACAAGATTATGCGGCAGGTTTGTTAGATGGCTAAATTTCTCAACCAAAAGGGCAAAGCATTTCCTAAGTTGTTAGATCAACTAGAGGTTCTTAGGAAGGGAAAAATTGCTGCAGGAGATGTAGTGAGCCTAAGTGAGTACCGTGAAGCCAAAAAAAATCAATATGCGGGCGTTGTTCTGGTGGTTGATAACGATGAAGCGGTGCGGGAGGGCATGAAGAGGATCCTGGTCGCTAACAATTTTCTGGTTGTTCTTGCTGAAGATGGAATGGAGCTAGCTCGGGTTTTAGAGAACCGCAAGGTAGATATTGTTTTTCTTGGTGCTGATCTCCCATGGGTTGATGGTTATGATTTATGTCTGCTTTTGAAATCAAATAGGCTATATCAGAGCCTTCCTATAGTAATGTTATCCTCGAGTTCTGGTCAAAATGACGTTAAGCGTGCGTTTGATTCTGGTTGTACTGATTATCTGGTGAAACCCTTTGACATTCAGGGTTTGTTAGATGCAGTTGAGAGGTGTTTGGGTAGGTTGAGTGGTTGAATTTCGTGATTAGCCCTTGACAGTTGTTCCACCTAGAAGTATCTAAAAGTCCCGGCCTATTCCTCAGTAGCTCAGTTGGTAGAGCAGGTGACTGTTAATCACCGGGTCGGCGGTTCGAGCCCGTCCTGAGGAGCCAAATTTACCATCTCAATAGGCAGCTGCCCCATGTGAAGCCAGCACCAAAGGCTGCTAGGAGCGCTAGATCACCGGCTTTGATATTACCGTTCTTACGGTTTTCGTGGATGAGTATTGGTAATGATGCAGCGGAACAGTTTCCATATCTGGAGATATTTTCGTATACCTTTTTCTTATTTAAGCCCAGGTCTTTGCAAACACTTTCATTAATACGTATGTTTGCCTGGTGAAAAAGGAAGTGGTCAACGTCTGCAGAATTAATGTTGTTTTTATTTATCGCAACCCGAACACACTCCGATAAACGCGTGGTAGCATGTTTAAATACGGTTCGACCTTCCATTCTAGGAAAGTGCAGACCGTCTTGTATGTCCTTCTCAGAGATGAATGATTCTCCGGCTGTTCCGGGTCTTTCCAGCCAGAGTTTTTCGGCGTATTCGCCCTGTGAGTAAAGGTGTGTCGAGATAATGCCTAATTCTGAGGCTTCTGTTGCTTCGAGGATCACAGCGCCAGCGCCATCCCCGAAGAGCACAGCAACATCTCGGCCCGCAGTTGACATATTCAATATTTTGGAGTGAATTTCTGAGCACACGATCATAATGCGGTCATATTGGCCACTTGCTATCATGGCATTCCCTGTGGCGAGAGCATATATGAACCCTGAGCATTGATTTCGAATGTCCATTGCTGGTGTAGTGTCTAGGCCTAACTTTCTTTGAACGAGAACTCCAATACCTGGAAAGTTATAGTCAGGGCTGAGTGTGGCTGTGAGTATGAGGTCGATATCTTTAGGTTTGAGCTTTGCTTCTTGCAGTGCATTCATGGCAGCTGCAGCTCCAAGATCCGAAGTCGACTCTTCATGTGAGGCATAGTAACGTTCTTTAATTCCGGATCTTTTTCTGATCCACTCGTCAGAAGTGTCGATTATTTTCTCAAGGTCGGCATTTGTGACTTTTTTTTCAGGGATGCTGATTCCACTACTGACGATTCTTGCGTTTCTTAGTTGCGCCATTTCTTTTCCTTACATTTGATCCGATGATCAGAGCTTTTTGCTGGATTATGATCCAAGTCCGAGATATTGGTACCTGAAAATCGTAAGCTATGCAGCGTCGAATTGATAGGTTCATTTTTAGGTCACCTAGTCCTGCCGCTGCAGAGTGCTGATTAACTTATGGTAATGTTGTTGGAGCCAGGAAGTAACTATATATTTGGAGGGCTAAATTTGGAGAACTTTTGTTTGGCTGAACTTGGCAAGATTTTAAGCGCCATTGCTCACGATATTGCCAATCCAATTAGCTTAATCCAGTCTGGTGCTGACCTCGCAGAGTCTGCGGAGGGTGATAGCTTTGCTGTCAGCGATCTGCTCCGCCGGGCGTGTGACGATCAGCTGCAGGCGCTTGGTGGCTTAAGAACACTTGCCGGCATGGAGGCAGAACCTAAGTTAATATGCCATCAACATATTATTGATAGCTGTGTAAGCTCTATGGATAGCAGCGTTGCTAAACTTCAGATGTCTGGCTCTTTCAAGTCGTTGGTTGGCATCGAGGCTGTATCTCGCGCATGGTTTGGACTCATTGCGGGGCTATATGGGCTTTTTGATTCTCAAATTATGATTTTAGATCGTGACAAGGTTATTGAGTTAACGCTGAAATATAGTGGTCATGATGGTGAGGAACTTACTAGTGATGTAGAGGCTTTTCTTTTAGAAAGTAGTTCTGAGAACATCTCCCGACGGGTTTTTCTTGCTTTGGGTGTGCCGAAGTTTATATTGGTTAATTACTGCGGCCTTAGTCTTACTGCCGAATTTCTTAAAGGTTTATTTGTTGTCCGGGTTGTTTTTTAGGTTTGTTACAGCTCGGTGATGTAGGTTTTTCTTTTCTTAAGGTTTTCTCACAAGAAGTAGTTTATAACCTGTCAGGGGGCAGCTGTGTTCCTGCTTGCGTTTTATCTGCCTATGAGGTGAAAAATGAGGTTATTAGTTGTGGAAGATGATGCGGCTCTTTCCAGCGTGTTATCAAGGGCTTTGCGGGAGGAGTCTTATGCCGTTGATGTTGCCCTTGATGGTCAGGAGGCAGAATGGTTGGCTTTTGAAAACCCCTACGATGCGATTGTTTTGGATATCATGCTGCCGGTCAAGAGCGGCCTAGAGGTTTTAGAGAATATTCGACGGGGAGGTATTGATTCTCCTGTCTTACTTTTAACTGCAAAGGATTCTTCAGAAGATATCGTTTGTGGTTTAGATAAAGGGGCCGACGATTATTTGACCAAACCATTTGATTTGGAAGAATTGTTTGCAAGAATCAGAAGCTTGTTGCGCAGAAAAGTGAGTACTTCACCAGCTGTTATATCTATTGGGCCGATAAGTATTGATCCTTCGAGAAGGGAAGTATTACGCGATGACGTGCCTGTAGAGTTGACCACCAAGGAATATGCGCTTCTTGAGTATTTTGCCCGAAATCCGGGAGTAGTTCTTTCTAGGACGCAATTGTCTGAGCATGTTTGGGATATGAATTTTGAACCAAGCTCAAATGTGGTGGATGTATATGTGGGCTATCTGCGAAATAAAATTGATAAGAATTGGGGTACTAATCTGATTAAAACTATGAGGGGGCATGGCTATATGTTTGATGCAGGCTCGGACAACTAGTTTATGAAAATTATGCGTCGTTACTCGCGTTTTTTTGAGAAGATTCCTGTTCGGTTGAGGCTCTCGCTAGGACATGCTTTGACAATGGGTGTTGTGCTTCTTGGCATTGGTATTGGCGTATCTAGGTTGATCGAGCAAAGTGTTTTTGAATCGTTAGACACGACTTTGTTGACCTCAGCTAAGGCGATTAGAGACTCGGGATTATCTCAAGATAATAGACTGAAAAGGTTGCGCAATTCGGCTTTCTGGTGGTCCATACTAGACGAATTCTACGATGGTAGGCGGCTAGCTATCAGATCCTACGCCCAGATGGTAGATCCTTCGGGAAATATTAGTGCAAAAACGGGCAATGTTGGGGTTCGATTGCCAGTGACTCCGCGTTCTGTAGCCCGGGCTGAGTTGGGTTTACCGACTTTCGAAACTTTTGCTTTGGAGGCAAGAGGTATCTCTAGGTTGCGGCAAGTGACTCTACCGCAATGGCACAAAGGACGCTTTACAGGTGAGCTTATTCAGGTTGGTGCTCCTATGGACAGTAATTATAGAATGCTAGCGAGGATTCAGAATATGCTGTTATTAAGCTTATCGGCGGCTTTATTTGTGAGTATTTTGTTTGGATATTTACTCACGCGATCTGCTTTTAAGCCAGTTGCAAAAATTTCAAAAGCAGCGGCATTTATTGGTATAGAGGACTTGAATAGGCGTTTGCCATTGCCGCCAGCGACCGATGAGCTGAGAACCTTAACGCGGACTTTCAATGGAATGATTGGTAGACTGGACGATGCGTTTTGTCGGTTGAGGCGGTTTTCTGGTGATGTATCCCATGAGTTGAGGACGCCATTGGCTGTCCTAAGAGGTGAGGCTGAGTTAGCGCTCAGGAAAGAGCGAAGCCCTTCTGAGTATCGTCGTTCTCTGGAAATGGTGGCCTTAGAAGCTAAGCACATGTCGAATATTGTTGAAGACCTATTGTTGTTAGCGCGGGCGCAAGGTAAGTCTCTTGTATTAAAGAGGGAGAGGATTGATTTTTATGATTTGATCAACTCTCTGGAGGATGAGCTTTCAAGGGAGATTTTAAGCAAGAGTGTCGAGTTTCAGGTGAGTTGTGATTCTGAATGTCAGGTTTGGGCGACTTATAGCTATATTAAAATTATCTTGAAAAACTTGCTGATGAATGCTGTTAAGCACTCCCCTCTCGGGGGTCGGGTTAGCATCCATTTGAAGAGTACGATTATGGAAGCCAGCATTTCTGTAAAGGACGAGGGTGAAGGGATTTCTCCAAAAGATGTTCCATATGTGTTCGATACTTTTTTTCGAGCTGATACAGCTAGAAACAGAAGTTTAGGTGGCACCGGCATTGGGTTATCTCTATCGAAGGCTCTTGTAGACTTGCATGGTGGATCTCTAGCAGTTTGTTCCGAAACTGGTGAGGGAGCAGAGTTCAAGGTAACTCTGCCTATGAACTCAGAAGTTTCCGGGGGAGAAGCTTAGATTATTAAATATAATTTTTCACAGAGTCTGTGCTGTCAATGTAGCTTTTGCGTTTCTTCTTTTCGCTGAGAAATCCAGCTTCGAAGGTTTTGCAGTGACTCTTCTTCCCAGCTTGCCTGGATGCGTGTATTAACAAATTGACTAAAGATGGCATCTTGGCACCTCATTAGGGTATCCAAGTGGCCTACCCTGAATAGTGCGGCAGAGTAGCGGTCTCCACTTGTCGGTTCTTTTGGTATGGTAATAGATTTTGGAGTTAGATCTTTTGCTGAGAGGCCAAATTTGTACTGATCTTCGCCAATGTGCAGCCCCAACTTTAGTTCAGACACAATCTTACCGGTTAACAGAGCGGCTGTAGCTTCTAAACTATCACTGGGGTTACCTCCAAATAGGGAGTGTCTAGCAGTGTCTGACCCAGTAGATTCAAAAGTAATTTTATCGTCAATCCAAATTTCAGCTTCGATCGTCTTTTTATTGATGGCTTGCTCGACTTCGAATGTCCCGCCTTCTTCTTCAATGTAGTACCAAAGCCATGTAAGGAACTCTTTGCCGAGAAAGCTTTTTGAAGCAGCTAGGTCTGAGATTTCGTAGTATGTTTTCTTAGGGGCCATGTCGTCCAACTTATATTATTTAGGGTAGTTTTCGATTTAAACTATAATACTTAAGGCAATATCATAGGTAAGAAAAGCAAGAAAAAGAGGAAAAAGCCTGTCAAAGCTCCTAATAGTGGATATGACCCCATTATTTTTGAGCTTGAGGGTGATGCGGAAGAGTTGATCTTGTCAAACCTGGATCAGGTTGCTGTTCCAGATAAAGATATTGAATTTATAAATGAAGACGACTTTGGTAAGCGGGTTGGCGTCGACCATCCAGTGGTTGTCGATCTGCATGGTCTAATGTTACCGGAGGCTAAAGAGTTCCTCATTAGGACAATAGATAGATCTTTGTCCACGGCTAAACACCCCGTTGTCTTTAAGGTGATTACGGGTAGAGGCTTGCATAGCAAAGGTGGTGGTGTACTTGTGAAAGAAATGCATAAGTTTGTGTGTGAACTATATGCCGGTAGGCTTATTGATATAGAGGAGGATCCTGGCAATTTGCTGATTCGTGGGCTGCCGATAAGAGGTCATTTTCATGTTAAAATATCGAAAGGTAATTAACACACTTAGGAGTTGTTGACGAGTTGGATAAGAATGACCACCGTGGCGACGGCAGAGAAGAATCTTTAAATCGTGGACGTCAAAGGAAGAATGTTGACGGGTTTGAATTTAGGGTGCCAGTAAGGCGAAGCTTCTCTTGGAGGGCTCTTTTTGTTAGCTGCATATCTATTTTTATACTTTTTTATCTGATTTTTCCATCTCACTTCACTAGGTCACTTGTATGGGTTAAGACACAAATCGCTGGTGCCTCATCTGATAGTAAGGTTTTGGTTTTTGATAAAGATGATGTAGCTCCGAAGTTTCGCTGTGGCAGGGCTTCAGCTAGCAAGCTAAGTGACTTGAGCTGTGAGCTGCTTTTGGGTCGGCATCAGTCTATTTTAAAGAGTTTTCGGAAAGACTCCGCTGGCTTTAAGCTGTCTGAGCTAAGTAACAGTGCTATAATGATGATTTATGTTTTGGCGTTGGTGGAGCTCGGGAATCCTGCTGAATTGAACCCCGTACTTTACAAGCTTTGCAGTAAGCCAGCAAATACTTGGGCTTGTGTTGCCAGAGAAGCTGCTTCTAATTTATGGAGTCGAACAGCTCCAGTCAGGGTGAGCAAGATAAGGTTAGCTAGTTTTGGTAATGAGGTAACGTCTTTTTACCTCTATGCCAAAGGTATTGGTTATCTGCGTTCTGGGGATCTTGCCAAAGCCTATAATTCTTTAAAAATGGCACTTTCTCGTGCTAAAACCGCATCATCTGCAGTTAGGTATAATATAATCAGTGGTTTAGTTGAGTGGGCCTACAGATCGAAAAGGCAGGATAAGTTATCTTCTTTCTCCGTTTCCATAAATCGTGAGTTGCTTCCCTATGGTGTTTCAACCTCTATACCCAGTGCATTGCTTGCCGTTCTTCAGAGGGATGGTGAGCGGCTAGAGCGTGCTCTGAAGTCTCATGCATTTGATTTCTACTATCTGCATAATCCAAGGGTTTTAAGCTACGTGTTTTTTGGTGGTCTGCAGCTTGGTAGGACGGCTGCCATAAAAGGCTTACTGAATAGGGTTCGGCTTATTTTTGAGAGGGCTCATTCTGGCAACTTATCTCGAAAGGTGGTCTGGAAGGCAAAAGGCTTTCAGACTTTTGAGGCCCGTTTGGCTTTAGCTGCAGGTCAAGAGGATAATGTGATTGCTACTCTTAGGCGCAGCGAGCACCCGACCGATATGCACCTTTTGGGGGTGGCGCGGCTACTTGCGAGTCGCTCTAGAGGAGATTTTCAGAA
>MDTC01199953.1_pt1 | contig 10191 bp, 9 predicted proteins | sample 811181 | NCBI WGS metagenome assembly MDTC01 (sample SAMN05326644, study PRJNA326480) | marine metagenome | isolation source: seawater | place: Pacific Ocean: North | collected 2011
CCATTTTTTACAGGCAAGATCATGAGCTTACGATTAGATCCCGATCCAATGGACTTCGTGTATACTCGATCATCTTGATCCAGCGCCATGTGAATAATTTTTCTGTCATAAGAGCTCTTATAATTCAGAACAATAGGCCTTTTGTTCTGGTGAACCTTACCAGAGAGATCTTTGGCCTCAGCAATCAGATCCGTTTCTCTTTGCCTTCTAGTTCCATTCACATCGACAAAAATCCGAAAAGGCAGTTCCCTCTTCAGGTGACGTGGTTTTTTCCTAAGGATATGCTCCAAAGACTCAGCTAACTTTGCATTCTTAGTTATCTGCCCTACCAAATAATCGTTTTGAATATCCAATATCAAACGATTGCCCAATAACTCAGATCGAACCTCAACACCTTCATCATCAGCCATAATAGCGCATATGCCTGAACAAAATTCAGTCAGCTCCGAAACTAAACCCTGTAGCTCTTTTTCACTAAACTCTGGCCTGTCTTCAAATTTAACTTTTTTTGCAGCGCCCCCTGATCTGCGCGATGGCCTACCTGACTTTCTCCAAGCCGCTATTTCCACCTTTTTCCCAAGAAATGAAAAGAAGCCACCTGATGTCTGAGAAACAACCCGATACTCAATTTGATCTGGATCCAATTCAAATAAAATAGCTGCTTCCTGAATAGCTTTCTCTTCTGTTTTTGCTGTTACCCGTATTTCTTTATTCTGCATCTACAATCTCCTATTTCATCGGCTATGCTATCTGGCTGCTTTTGCAACAACGACCTGCGCAAGCTCTCGGTCTAGTTTCCGGTTTAGCCATTGCTGTTGGGCAATTGATACTATGGTATTGGCTATCATATATAATACCATACCAGCAGGAAGGGAAAGCATCATCACCGTAAATATTATTGGCATCATCATCATAATTTTCTTTTGAGTTTCATCCATTCCCGGACTAGGCGTCAATTTCTGCTGAAAAAACATACCTACACCCAGCAATAATGGAGTGATATAGTAAGGGTCTTTAATAGACAAATCTGTTATCCATCCTAAAAATGGAGCATGCCGCAGCTCGATTGCCTGTGGCAAAACCCTATAAAATGCTATAAATACAGGTATTTGGGGAAGTATCGGCAGACACCCTTTCATCGGATTTACTTTATTGGCCGACATAAAAGACATTAGTTCTCTTTGTTGACGCTGAGGGTCTGACTTGTATTTTTCACGGATATCCTTCATCTGAGGCTGCAATTGCTGCATCTTCTTCATTGACACAGCTGCCGCTCTAGTCAGCGGATAAAATGCTAACTTTATCAGGACAGTGATGATAATGATCGACCAGCCAAAGTTAGTGGTATAGTCATTGATCGCTTTAAGAGACTGAAGCAAGGGGTAAGCAATAATACTGAACCACCCAAAGTCCACAGCATCAGCAAATTTTGAGTTGTGCCGACCCAAGATCTCTAATTCCTTAGGCCCCATATAAGAATCCAAAGTAAAGGAGGCTGATGCCCCACTCTCAATACGACCAAAATCTTGGTACGCCACCACAGCCATAGAGCAATAACCGGCAACAGATTGGCCACGGCGTGTAATAAATGCACTGATTCGATCTGAGTCCGGCTGAAACAGCATCATAAAATAGTGAAGATCAAAGCCCAAATAATCAACTCGGCTCTTTTTAATATCAAACGCAGCCTCATTTTCGTCTTGCTGACAATAAGCTGAAGCGACCTCTGAATCACGAGTATCATCATACCCAGCTAATACATTTTTCTGTGACTCCAAAAAGGCTGCTGCTCCAAACCCACCGTCATCAGAACTAAAGTGAAAGTTCTCACCAACCAGCACTCCCCCAACCAAAGTTTGCGAAGTGTTACTAACATTTTTAATTTCGGTACTAATTTTAAGACCATATTCACCATATACTTCCAGATGATTGCTATAACGCCAATCTCCATCAGTCTTTGAAAAAATAATTTTATTGCCGTCCCGGACAGCATCAAATACCGATTGTGGTTTCAGATTTAAAATCTCCGACGTCCCCTGAATCACTAATGGACTATCGAGCAGTTCAAAATAACCTGATTTACCCGTGTCAGGAGTATAATTTTTCAGCTTAATACTGACGATAGCTGATGTCTTTTGATCGAAAGTATAAATACTATTTTCAGTTTCTATTTTTAGATCAGAAGGAGATAGCATAGTGGGCTCTGGTGAAGCTTTCACCTTGGATCCCGCCACTTCCTTTTTTCCTACTTTTTCTATGGAAGATACAGTTTGATCTTTTTTAGGGATTCCATCTTTTGTCGGCAAAACATCAATAGGCTTAGTTTCAACGACTTCAACTGGCGGGGGCGGTTTACCAAAGTCAGGATACTTTCCCTGCAGGTACTGCATATACGCTACATAGAAAATAACACACAAAATAATAGCTATAATTGACTGCTTATCCATATTCTTCATGGTAAATCTACTCCTCCGGGATGCCACGGATGACATTTGATCAACCTGCGCACTATTCTATTAATAGCCACTAAGGTCGGAAATTTCTTAAGGCAAAGAAGTCCATAATGGGAGCAACTTGGATAGAAACGACAGTGAGGCCCCAATAATGGGGAAATAGTCAATTGGTAAATACGTATCATTAAAATCAAAATATACTTCAAGACATGTCATCGGAGCCTAGACCCACTCTCCTATATGTCATTTCTGAAGCTTTTTCCCAAGCCTCTTAAGGCAGCTTCCCAGAGATTGCGCTATCTCATGACCACCCGCCTTCGCTGCCTTCGCTCTCGCAATCACAACAAAATCAATAGGGCTTATCATATCTGGCTTGCCGGGATTTCTAAAGCTTTCTCGAAGATGCCTCTTCACTTGATTCCTAATAACAGCATTCCCAACTTTCTTAGAAACAATAAGGCCCATCCTACACCGAGAATGGGCATTATGTTTCCCCAAAACGACTATATTAGAATCCACCACCTTAATACCATTATCAAGTATCGATGTGAATTCCTCTCTCTTCAAGAGTCTATCGCTTTTTGGAAAGCTAAACATCCGGACTTTCAGTTGCAATATACCGAACAATTACTATTTCTTCGAAACAGTTACGGACAGTGATTTACGTCCTTTTGCTCGGCGCCGCTTCAATACATTACGGCCTCCTGCTGATTCCATTCTCGCCCGAAAACCGTGCCGTCTTTTTCTTTTTTTATTTCCTGGCTGGAAAGTTCTTTTAGCCATTTTTTAATCTCCTTCAGTCAGTCCGCTTCTGCTGGGCAGTTCTCACTCCGACCTACAGTTTATTTAATTGGATTCTGGTTGCTTCGGCTATATATTCTAACTGCCTGTTTTTACAGACGCTAAAAATCAGTTAAGTCAGTAATCTTTCTCTGAATTCCGCTCATAGCCGCGACACAGTATCAGAACAATTCTGCATGTGCAATGACTATAACCCTAAAACACCCTATTAATCCTAAGAAACATTAAAAATTGACATATCTTTAATATTGTATTATATTCTTTTAAAATAAAAACAGGTGATTTAAAATGATTAAGACATTTATATTATTTTTAATAGTAATTAATGCAAATATTTCCTTCGGTAAAACATCTAAATTCTACGCTCTACCCACTGCAATACACCAAAATAGCTCCCAGACCAAGTTCGCTCAAATGACCATACCATGTAACAGCAAGTATATCGGCCTTATAGCTCAAGCAGCAGGAAAAAATTCCATTAGGCTAGGGGGCTTAGTCGAAGAAAAGTACATAAAATGCGCCGGCTTAGATAGAATCATACGGATCCCAATCCCAGAAGCCATCGCCAGATCGTATGCGCTACTAGGTTCTGTAAAAACCTACACGGGGAGCGGTATCATTAAGTTTGCTAAAATAGCTGAAATTCGAGAAACACCACACAGAAATTCGAACCGATCCAATATAAACCTCGTCTATTATTCGAACTGCGGAAAGCCTCTAGGCACACTCTTCAATACCCAAAACGGCACTCTTAACCTTGGCTATCTAGAGTATGTCAAAAAATCAGACAAGGAAGCATGCGTATCGACGCAAAAGCTAGCTCAAATCCAAAATATCGTTCGACCTAACTCCATTAAAGTCTTCCAATGGGAAACGAAAAATCTATACGGAGCTTCCAGCTTAAAGTTTTCAAAAATTAGGAAAGGAAGCATCCACTATGACGGCAAAAGCTTATCATTTAAATACTTAAGAAAGTGTAACGAAGCACCAATAGGCATAGTCGCACGCGAAAATAAATCTAGGGTTTTTCAATTGGGAATTCTAGTCGCACACTACTATAATCAGCGATGCCATATTAAAAGTAAAAAATCGAGCTGGACTTACTATAAAACAGATTCACTAAAAATCCCAACGGACATAACCCTAGCTCGCATAACAGATAAAAAGACACACCAGATTGAAATTTCCGAGCCCATATCATACACCATCAAAAAAAGAGGCCTTAAAAAAGGTCTCGAGCTTACATCATACGGTGGTTGTAAAAAAGAGTTAGGTACCGTTCTGTTAGCCGCCGATCGTCAAATGATTTCTTGGCAAAGAATAGGTATATTAAAACTATCGACATCTACCCCGTGCAAGAAACCAATAAAAAAGGTATCTTTAGCATTACCATTTTTTGTCAAAAAAGCCTCACAGACACTTAGACCTTTTCACTTTGGTGGTGTGTAGCTTAAAAATGGCTAATATCAATTAAACCAACATTGAGATGTTGAAATGCATTGCTGGATTGAACTAAGCAAAAAGAGCCTGCAAAAAAACTTCCAGATCTTTCAAAAAATATCTGGTGCAAGTGAGCAAATCTCTATCTTGAAGTCCAATGCATATGGGCATGGACTAGAGGTCAGCTACGAAATTCTTAAAAGTGAAGATCCACAGTGGTTAGGAGTTAACTACATCTGGGAAGGACGGCTATTAAGAAGAAAAGGTTATCAAAAAAATATTCTGGCTGTAGGCCCCATACAACCAAGTTGCCTGACTCAAGCGTACCAAGAACAAGTCCAAGTATTTGTCGGTGATTTTAATGTTCTCCAAGCTTGGCTTGATTGTGATAATAAGCCTAAGATTCATATAAAGTTTGATACTGGCATGTCACGCCAAGGGTTCACACCTGAAGATGCTGAAGATGTCGGTAAACAACTCCTACCATACAAGGATTTGGTAATAGCCTGCTGTAGCCATTTTGCTAATGTAGAGGATGTACTCGAACATGATTATGCTGAGCAGCAACTAGAAAAGTTCTTAACAGCCAAAGAAGAACTATTAAAAACCGGGCTGTCAATAAAGGGACATATATCCTCAAGTGCATCGTCACTGATACTAAAGCAAAGTCTGATGGATTTTCAAAGAATTGGCATATCCCTCTACGGATTATGGCCTTCTCAAGCTACACGTTTATCTTATCTGCAGATTTTCTCTGAGTTAGCTGACCTTCAGCCCGTGCTTAGCTGGAAAACAATAGTGAGCACAACTAAAACAGTCCGAAAAGGTCAGTTCATAGGTTACGGATGCACCTACAAGGCTGTAAGAGATATGAAAATAGCTGTTCTACCAATCGGATATTATGAAGGTTACCCTAGATCAGCTACTAATTTTGCAAGTTATGTTTTGATAAAAGGCTCCCGCTGCCCAGTAGTAGGAAGAATATGCATGAACATGATGATGATCGATATTTCTCACCATACATCAATAAAAGCTCAGGACGAAGTCGTGCTAATCGGTAAATCAGGCGAGGAATCTATAGAAGCCTCATCATTAGCAGAATGGTCTGGAACTATACATTATGAACTGCTAACCCGACTGAACGAACAAATTCCAAGAAAGGTAGTACCGTGATTAAACCCTCTGATTTATGCCAGATAGAAATAAAGGTAAAAAACCTTACAAAATCAATCACTTTTTACGAGAATGTTTTTGGATGGAAAGCTGTACCAGCAGAAATACATGAGGTAACGGTTCTTAGTGTACCCGAAGATTGTCCTTTTGGGATCAGCCTCGTACTTGATAAGAAAGCAAATCAAACAAACCCCAGCAGAATAACTCTATATTATAAAACCAATGATCCCGAAAAAATCATCGAAAAAGCCAAAGCAAACGGGGGTCGACTGAGGTTTGGCCCCAAAGAACTCCGGGGCTATGGAACTATCTACCAGATCGAAGACCCTGATGCACAAACTTTTGGCTTATTCTCACGTTAACGACCAGATAAGACACCATTCTTGCCAACATTGACACCATCTGCGGCTAATACGGCCTGTAGATTTTCGATATCTTTAGCCTGCCATTTTTTGTCAATAAAAGCAGTAATAACACTTTGTTTAATCCGACGATTTTCCGATGAATCGTCTAGTAAAAAAGGCTCTAAAACACCCGACATATCTTGGTCTTGCTCAATCAAAACTTCAGCGCAGGCAAAACGAACCCTCTCATCTGGGTCTTTTAAAAAGTGAGCGATCTTTATCGCAACATCGCTCAACTGATAATCACGCAAATAGCAAAGAACATCATAGTTCTTGTCCACTGCTCCCTGATCAAACGATACATCTTCAAAGTTCAGCGTATCTGTCAAACTCTTAACCAAAATCTCTTCGCTAGCTAATTGACTCAATACTTTCAGAGGCCATGCTATCTTAGTCGTGGTTACCAGTTTACCCCTAACATCATCAAGACAAGCATCTTTGCATTTCAAAATACCTTCAAGAGCTAGCTCCTTTTCACGAGTATCAAGAATGCCGTGCTCTAAACTAAATTCAAACCGCTCTAGTAATGCTGGCACTGAAACAGCCGGATCGTCCAAAGAGCTAAAAAACTCCAGAGCAGCCCATCTGTCATCTTTTATAGCTTTGGGGTTTTTAACCAGCTTTGCCGCCCGATCAATCCTCTTTAACCTGCTTTTTTCTTTATAATCTTGATATTTTTTAATCAATCCCATGCAACTAAGCCCTCTGTAGTCTGTCGGTAGTTGAACTTTATACTATCATTTACGTCAACCTAGCGCCGGGATAACATCCATCACGACTTCTTCGCCAAACTTAGCCTGCAAATCCTGCTTAACTCCATTTGCCAAAGTCAACAATGATGAAGGACAACCCTCACAGCCACCACCGAGGCGAACATGAGCGATCCCATCTTGCCAAGCTTCTAATCTGGCATATCCAGAGTGCAATTCCAACATCTTTGAGACAGGACCTTCTAAATAAAGCGCAATATCATAAGCCACACCCTCAAAAGAGCTACTTGTCAAAGGCTCATCCGAAAAACTGCCTTCTTCATCCATTCCCAGCAAATCCTTCATAGCCTGCTCCGCCTCAGCAGCAGTTTCACCAAAAACGACTCTACCAGATGGACTATGCAATGCCTCCCAACTTCCGTCTAGCTTTTGACGCATATCTACAGATTTCAAATCAGTCATGATTTCCTTTCAAAGCACCCCTTACCACCAAGGAAAATGAGGTGTCTAATTCTGGCGTATAAACAAACCCATCTTTGCCTATAGCTCCAGTATTAATATTAATTGACCACAGACCAGCCATTGGTTTCGATATGATGCAGTTTTCGACGGTATTTACTAGGTCTTTTTGGCCACCCTCAACCGATACGTTACCATCTTTTAATCCCCAATTCCCACGATATTCTCTCCCATCAGGGGCTACCAGCATAAGGTCGAGGTTATTTACCAAAGCTTTTGAGGCTAGCAGAGAACCGGGCGGGTCTGACCAGACTAAAGTCACCACCAAAGATTCACGCCCCTGCTCAACTTCTACCTGCAGGTCATAACCCTCAAAAGGAGGCAAGAGAACCGACCGGTCTATGACTGTCATATAATCGCGATCCCTATACAGCGTCTCTACGTTAGGATATCCCCAGCCCTGGTGAAAGCGGTTGAGATCAGAGGCTAACCCTTCAAATTCCCAACCCTGAGCACTATTAATCAAAAGAGCCTTCAGCACTGTATAACTATACCCTTGGGCAATATCGTCTCCAAAAACTCTCTTTTGCAACATTTCAATAACGAGTCCCAAATATCCTGCCACTACTGAAGTCGCAGCAGAACTGCCGGAAAAAGACCTGTAACCATCATATGCCGTTGCTAGCACTCCATCATAACTGGCGACCAAATCAGGCTTTATCCTTCCATCCGCACTAGGGCCAATACTGCTGCTAGTGCCAGACCCCGACCAACTATCATCAGACCTATCAGCAGTACCATTCTGATAAATAGCTCCCACAGAAATAATATTCTTTGCCCATGCTTGGGGTCGAGACTCCTGACTTCCCTGATTACTTTGACTCTGAACAATCGGTATATCTATGTCAAAAATCAATTCATCCATTTCTAAAGACCGAGCAGTATATTCGGTCGTAACGGCAAAGCCCCAAGAAGCTGTCTGAAAGTCAATGCCTTCGTTATTCACTAATCTCTTAGTTAGTTCGTATCTTGAATTTACAGCTCTAGATGGCTCTAGTAACCCTTCTAGAATACCGTAATTAGTATAATATCCCTGCCCTTCCGGTAAAATACCGAGGGCGGCTTTATCACCTCTACCACTGCCGAAGACAACACCAAAAGAAGCTTGGCCATGATAAGAAGGACTCAAACCTAACACTCCAATTGGTAGCGATCGATGCTCAGTAGCCGCAAAATCAGGATGACTTGGATCAACACCTTCTAAAACATGCCCCTTTATCCCTTTGCCAAGAAAACTTAAGCCAACTCCTTGATTGGCTAGGTAGGCAGCCCCACCGGAAATGCGAATTAAATTGTCATCCTCTTGCGGTAAACCAGACCAAGATTCTACCCATGAAACTGAAGGCAACCGGGCGATTGCTATAATTTGCTGTCGACTAAGTGAGGCAGTCAAGAATCGCCTACTTTTACCCACAACCGAATCACCCAAGCTCTGAGAAAGATCTTCCTGAGATTCCGGGATAAAGGTAGAAATGTCCACCAGGATATTATCCGTTTCATCAGAGCGCAAAGCCTCTGCCAACTCATCACTAAGCTTTGCCGAAGGAGGAATATGACCATAGGTTTCTAACTCATGCCAATCAGATAAATCAGACCGATCGATAAGCCCACTTAAAATTAAAACCAACCCACCTCCCAAATACTCTATCCGATCGGCTCCAATATCAGTAATTTTGGATAGATAACCCGGAATAACAGGAGTTTTAAACTTTAAAGCGACCGGTAATCCGCTCCCTTCATCAAAGTCGGTTAATTTGCGCATGCCATTTTTTAATAGCAAAGCCTCATTTAAATAAACTTCAGATTTTCCAGATTGCGGCCCCCAAATGACGCTATTTGTCATCGGAACTATTTGGTCATCTACTTTGTGGTCAAAAGATAATACACTCCAATCTTCATACGTTGTATACACGACATCGGTTAATGTTCCTGCGCCGCTGTAGACAACCTCATCTTCGAAAACTAAGTCAAAGCCGCCATTATGATATATAGTAAGCGGTGATTTATGGGGAAGTTTTCCGCAAGACGCTGAAATGATAGTAAAAGCAAAAAGAAAAAATGTTCTCGTGATTAGCATAACACTTCCTTTCTTGCTATTTTCACAATTGAAATCATAGTGACACTTTCAAGCTTCTGGCTTAGCATTTTTTGTATAGGGAGTATAGATTAGCACTCTCGCAATTTAGTATTGGGAGAGCCATAAAGACGCATAAAACATTGCAAATGAGTGGACGATCAACATTACGGCTGGAAAGTTTCATTAGTATTGCGACTAAACTCTCGAAGGAAGACGATGAACGAATATAATCACTCCACCTGTGGCCTCATCCTCGCAGCAGGAAAAGGCACCAGGATGAAAAGCACTACTCCCAAAGTACTGCATAAAGTCATGGGTATACCAATTCTAGAACGAGTATACCAGACTCTAAGTCGTTCTGGCGTTGATCAGATTTGTCTGGTGCTAAGTGAGGATACAGCATCTTTAGAAAATTTCCTCTGTAACCATCCCGAGACAACTGTATGCATCCAAAAAAATAGACTCGGTACTGGAGATGCTGCAGCAGCAGCGGCAAAAGCTTTTTTAGATATAGAACCACCAAAATGGTCTGCGGGAGAACTGGTCAAAGGTCAACCGATCAGTAGCGAATATATATTAGTTTTTTTTGGAGACACCCCCGCAATTTCGGCAGA
>MDTC01146559.1_pt1 | contig 10190 bp, 11 predicted proteins | sample 811181 | NCBI WGS metagenome assembly MDTC01 (sample SAMN05326644, study PRJNA326480) | marine metagenome | isolation source: seawater | place: Pacific Ocean: North | collected 2011
AGGTTCACTAAATTTTAATTCCTTGTTTTTTGTATATAATCTTATAGATGGATACTCAGTAATATTAAAATCTTGGCATTTTTCAAAATAATTATTACAATCAATTTTTATAAAATCTAATTTATATTCTTTAGAATTTTCTTCAAATTGATTCCATGTTTTATCAAAATTTAAACAATGTTCGCAATTTGAATCTGTAAAGTAAATTATATAATTTTTTTCATCATTATCTAAATTACTAATATCGTTTTGATCTATTAGAATAATTTCATCAGAATTATCTATTTTATTTTTTTTAAGTAAATTAAAAGATTTATCTTCATAATCATTTATTAACTTTTCTGTCTTAGATAAAATATTAGAAAAAATACTTAATTCATGATAATCATCTGTTTTTTTTACATTTTTAATCATTTGATCTTGTTTTACAATCATCATTCCATGAATTATTCTAATTTCTTTTAAAATTACAAACATATTTTTAGTATCATTTTTATTCATAAATCCTTCAAAAACTTTACTCATTGTTAAAAGTTGATTTGTCAAATAATCTCCATTAAATTTTAATTTAGACATTATATATATTATTATAATAATTTTTTTATTTTGTATAAATAAATGCAAAGTAAATGTATTGGTGAATGTATTGAACCAGGAGATAAAACATTAAATCCTATTACTATGGAAATTTTTAGAAATGATGAAAACTATAATATTTGTCCAACTGATCCTTATTTAGGAAAATTAATTAATAAACAAGAGGGATTAAAGTGCGATCAAAGTAATAGTATTGAATTTGAACAAGTTCAAGAAATGATTTTATCTCCTGAAATAAAGTTTAACGTAAAATCTTTTTTAGGTCTATACAATATAACTTCTTTTAATGCTGGAATATTATGGTTAAAAATTAATTTTGATAAAAAAACATTTTTCAATATCAATAGGATAATAAATTCTATTTGGGTTTCATATTATAATCAAGTAAAAAAAAATAGATAATGAATTGATTAATCTATATGAAAAAATTATAATAAATTTATTTAATAAAGAAACAGCTAATAAAATTCTAAAAAGTAAATTTAAAAAAAAAATTATTAAAAAGTCATTAAAAAAATTTATAAAGTCAAATAATGATTGGACAAATTTTGATTTTAATCCAAATAAAGAAATTACTATTTTACTATTAAATTATTTTAAAAAATATAATTAATATATATAAATAAAAAAATGAGTCTGATGAATGACAATGGTATTTTGAGACCAGCTATAGGTACTTATTACAATTATACTGATGTAAATAAAGACAAACATTTAAGAAAACTTATGATTGAATATTACAGATCTAAAACTGAAAAATGGTTAAAAAAAGATTATGATAACGTTACTAATTGTTTTAAAGTTATCAAAAATAAAGTTAAATTTAGTAAAAATTGTAATTCCAAAAATAATCCATCTGCAACAAAAAAAATTGCAGATTACATTATGGATATAATACTAGAAAAAAATCTTATAAAAAAAATATTATTAAAATATACCAAAATTTATAATGTAAATTGGTATGATTTAAAATCTGAAAAGAAAAACTTGAAAAAATTAATTGAAAAAATTCTTATAAAAAAATTCACTAAATAATAATATTATCTTCTTCTAAATTATATTAACTTCTTCTAAATTATATTAACTTCTTCTAAATTATATTAACTTCTTCTAAATAATATTAATAATAATATTATCTTCTTCTTCTAAATAATAATAATTTTGAATTACCAAATCTGCTATTAGTTCCTGTATAATTATCATTTGTATTATCCTTAGAATAAGATTCTTCATTAAAATTATGTTCTGATTCTTTTTCTTTATAATATTGATTAGAGTTATATTCTGATTCTTGATTATAATTACGCTTTAATTTTGATTCTTTTTTTTTAATAATAAATTTTTCTTTTTTACCATTACTTATAGATTTATTTTTAAAATTAGCACTTTTAAACATATATCTTTCAAAAATATTTGAGAAATTATTAGATTCATCAATATTTTTATTTAAATTATCTTGCGAGTAACTTTTTCTACATTCTTCTAGAGTTGATGTTGTTTTTTTATTAACATTAGACATACAATATGTATCAATTACAGATATATTATCAGAATTAGAAGTAGTAATTTCTTTTTTTTTAATATTCTTATTATTTTTCTTTATATGAAATACGTTGTAACTATCAATTAAATCATCTGATGATTGATTGGAATATGTATTGTCATATCTTTTCTTTGAATAAGTATTATCTTTTTTCCTTTTAGTATTATTAAAATTATATGATTCAACCATATCATATTCAGAGGATGAGGAAGAGGAAGATTTATCGACACAACTAGAAGATGAAGAAGAATTCATAATTTCATTCATAATATTGTTGGATTTATAGTTATCAGTATCTGTATGTAAAAATACAGATTTTGAGACAGCTGAGTTTCTAACTATATTATTTAAACTTTCACTTTCTAAAGATAATTCATCGTAATTATCAGTGTATATCATTTTATTATTTTTTTCAATCATATCCCACAATCTATTTGAATCAATTATATCAATGTATTCAGAATTTAAATTTTCTGTATTTTCTCGAGTTTCAGTATATTCGTCAATTATCTTTTCTATTTTATTTTTATTTATCATTTTATCAAATCTTATATTAGATTCATTATTCATATCAATTGAATCAATTTGTAAACCAATGCTATTATATTCTTGATTATCTATTTTCAAATAAGCATTTTCACTAGATGATGTTTTTTTTGAAGTTTTATAATTATTATTTAAATCATTTAATTTTATAAAATTTATGTTGTCAGAATCACCAATAGTTGAATTTACAGTTGATTCATAATCAAATCCATCTGAATCTGTTAGGGATTCATCATCTATATATAATCTTTTATCATCTACAACTTTCTTTTTAATATGAAATAGTACAAATGCTAATAATTGATTTTTTAAATTATCATTCATATTTAATATATAATTATGATATAAAATTATTTAGACTTAAAAATTAAATTTGTAATTAAATTATATTATTAAATGTCAATTATCAAGGAATATTTAGATCATCAAAAGAAATACGAAAAACAATATGGAAAAGAAAGCACAATAGTTTTAATGCAAGTCGGAAGTTTTCATGAGGCTTATTCAACTGATAAACAAGGTTTTGACTTACATAAATTATCTGAATTATTGAATATAGTTGTAACAAAAAAAAATAAATCAATTGAAAAAGTAGATCTTAAAAATCCATATATGTTAGGATTTCCATCGGTTGCATTAGAAAAATTTTTAAATATATTAATTGAAAATAATTTTACAGTAGTAATAATAGATCAAGTAACTCCTCCACCAAAGCCTAAAAGAGAAGTTACTGGAATTTATTCTCCAGGAACATATATTAATAATTTATCATCTGATTCTGACTCAAATTTTATTTTATCAATTTACATATCAGAAGAGAAATCTCACAAAAGTAATAAGAAAATTTTGTGCATAGGTTTATCAGCTATAGATTTATCAACAGGTCAAAGTCATATATATGAATCACACTCCAAAATAGACGACAAATATTTTGCTTTAGATGAAACAATTAGGTTTATAAATTGTTATAGACCAAAAGAAGTTTTATTATCTTTTAAAGAATTTAATAAGGATAATAAGGAAGTTATAACTGGATTCAAATATAATGATTTATTATCATATTTAGATATTGCTGGTAGAATTATTCACTTAATTGATTTTGAAAAACATAAAGAAATAGAAAAAATAAGTTATCAAAATAAATTTTTTGGAAAAATCTTTAAAAATCAATCTGGTATGTTATCTTCCATTGAAAATATTAATATGGAAAGAATGGATTATTCAAGAATAAGTTATGTTTTATTATTAAATTATGTATTTGACCATAACTCTAAATTTATCAACAATATAAAAACTCCCATTTTTTTTAATCAAGAAAAATATTTACATTTAGGAAATAATGCATTATATCAACTTGATGTGTTTAGTAATGATAAATCTATTGATTCAGCTGTTCAATGGAAATCTTTATTTGATGTAATTAATATGACTTCTACTTCTTTAGGAAAAAGATATCTCAAAAATATAATATCAATACCTTTAATCGACAAATATTTAATTCAAGAAAGATATGAATGTATTGAACAAATGATAAATCAAGACAATTATTTATATTTTGAAGAAGAATTAAAAGGGATATCAGACATTGAAAGATTACATAGAAGAATATCTTTACAGTTAATTCATCCATATGAATTTTATAATTTAATTCAATCATATGGTAATATACTAAATATTTACAAATTTATAGAAAATAATTCAAACTTTGAAAAATTAAATAATAACCAATTCGATAATTTAAATCAATTTATTAAAAAATTAGATGAAATATTTAATTATGATGAATTAATGAAATATAATTTAAATGACATAACATCATCTTTTTTTATTAAAGGATATTGTTTAGAAATTGATGAAATTCAAAAAAAAATAGATACTAGTCAATCTTTTATTTATGATTTAGCAAAAAACTTAGAAAAATACATTGAAGAAAAAAATTTTTTTAGTAATTCACCAAAAAGTTTAATTAAAGTAGAATATAAAGATAAAGATGGTCATTATTTAGTTTTAACAAAAAGAAGAAGAGATTTGCTTAATAAAGGATTAAAGAAACAAAAGATAAATCAAATTGATGTTAATGGAACCGTAATTAAAATATCTGATTTAGAGTTTAAAGATTTTCCTAAAAGTAGTAATGTTAAGATATATTTAAAAGATGTAGAAAAGCACTCAGATAAACTAATATTATATCAAGAAAAAATAAAGGCATTAGTAAAAGATGAATATATCAAATTAATGGATAAAATTTACTTAGAAAATAATATTTTATTTGATAAATTAGTTGAATTTATTTCATATGTAGATTTTATTAAATCAGGAGCTAAAGTCGCAAAAAAATATAATTATATGAAACCAGAAATTGATTTAAATTCAGAAAAATCATATTTTGAATCTAAAGGTATAAGGCATCCAATCGTAGAAAGAATTAATTCAGAATCTGAATACATTGCTAATGATATTTCATTAGGATGTGAATTTAATGGAAACGATACTACTGGTATATTATTATATGGATTAAACAGTGCTGGTAAATCTACTTTAATGAAATCAATTGGTTTAAATATTATTTTAGCTCAAATAGGATATTTTGTTGCTTCTAATTTCTTTAAATTTTCACCTTACACCTCATTATTTACTAGAATATCAGGTAATGATAATATTTTTAAAGGTATGTCTTCTTACATGGTTGAAATGATAGAGTTGAGAGCAATTTTGAAAAGAAATAATCAACATAGTTTAATTATTTGTGATGAAATTTGTCGTGGTACTGAGGTTAAGTCTGCTAATATTATTGTAGTGGCTATGATTGAATCATTAGCTAAATCAGAATCTTCTTTTATTACCGCATCACATTTACATGAATTAGTAAATTATGATAGAATTAAACTTTTAGATAATGTAAAATCTTATCATTTACATGTAGATTATGATGAAGATAGAAATCTTTTAATTTTTGATAGGATGTTAAGACAAGGCTCCGGTAAATCTTATTATGGTTTAGATGTAGCACAGTACATTATGGATGATCCTGACTTTATTACTTTAACTAGAGATATTGAAAAAGATATTGAAAAGGATAATAAACCTTTACTTCAAGAAAATAAATCAAAGTATAATAAAGATTTATATTTAGATGAATGTTTAATCTGTTCAAAAAGAGAAGATTTAGAAATGCATCATATCGAATGGCAAAAAGATTGTGATAATAATGGTTTTATAATTTCAAAACCTCATGTTAATAAAAATCATAGTAGTAATTTAATGCCTGTATGTTCATCGTGTCATGATGATATAGACAGAGGGGCAATTTTAGTGAAAGGATATGAACAAACTTCAAACGGTCCTAAACTAAGTTGGGAATATGTCAAAAAAGAAAATATTAAATCAAAAAAAAAATACGATAATCAAGAAGTAAATATTGTTTTAAATTTAAAAGAAATAAACAGGATGACGCAAAAAAAAGCAAAAAATATATTGATGAAAAAATATGGTATTAAAATAAGTACTAATACGATTAGTAAAATTTGGAATGCAAATTATGTTATTTAACGAATGTGTTTTAATTAAAAAATTATTTTATCTTTAATTTTTTAATTATGAAAGGTTTATTAATATTAGTATATACTGTTATTTCTTGGTATTTAACTACAGCTACTACAATTGTTCCTTTATATTTATTAAGTAATATTAAACCTTTAAGAGGGATTTGTTTGAGTTTGACAAAATATATTATGGGTTTATCAATGGACAATACAAGTTATTTTTACAGAAAAATTCTAAATTTACCAATTCATTTTTATGGTGATCCAATAAATAATAAAGAAAGTATATTGTTTTTTATGAATCATAGATCATCCATTGACTATTTATTCTTCATATCTTTAATTTCAGAATTAGGAGACAGTAGTAAAATAAAAATAGTTATGAAATCAATTTTAAAATTTTTTCCTGGTTTAGGTCCAACTTGTTATATTAACGACTTTCCATTCTTAAAAAGAGATTATTCAACTGATCAAATTTATTTAAAAAATCTAGGTACACAACTAAGAGATTCTAATCTTCTAATTTTCCCAGAAGGAACAAGATATAGTCATGATAAATTAGAAAAATCGAATCAGTACTCAAGAAAAAATGGTTATCCTGAATATAAAAATTTATTATTACCAAAAACTAAAGGATCATACTTAATTTTTAAAAGTATGATAGAAAATAAAACTGTAGATTCAGTATATGATTTAACAATTAATTTTGAAGGTATTGATAAAGGAAAAAAGCACGATGCTTTCAGCTTAATTTTTAAAAATGATATAAAATCAATACATATTCATGCTAGAAGAATTTCTATTAATGATATACCATTAGACGAAAATCTTTTTAGAAGATGGATGCATCAATTATATTTAGGAAAAGATATTTTGTTAGATACTCCTGTAGAAAGATGGAAATATGTTTATCCACATATGATAATTAATAAAAAGAAAAATAAGATAATATTTTTCTTAACATTATTTTTATGCATTGGTTTAATTTATATTTTATATAAAAACAAATATTTTAGATATTATCATTTAATTATTCTAATTTTAGGAATATTGATTGTATCAAAAAATTCAAAATACAGATTCTTGAAAAAACCTAAATCTGAGAAAATTTAAAAAAACTTATTTTTAAAAAATATTTCTTTAATCCCATAGACTAAAAATAAAATACCTGCAAATACAAATATATTTTCTATTCTGGTTCTTTCAATATATTTACTATTTTTTTTTTCAGAAACATATTGATTATAATATGAGTTTACTTTTGGAATTACAAAAACTAAACCAATTAGTGTTAAAAAAATTCCAAAAGATTGATGAGATTTTATACTATTAGCAGCAGATGGTGATTCTCCAATTTGTGCTACAGAAATCATAGGTTGATCGTTAATAGTAATAGACATTATATATATATTAGTTAGATTTTTTTATAAATTAAATTTTCTTAATTAATTTTTAGAAGCATTTGTTGCTAATTTATCTGCCATCATATTTCCAAACCAAAGTTTGTATTCTTTACTATTTTTATCAGAAGGTTCTTTTTGATGAGAATTTACATGTTTAAATTTAATATTGATATTTTGATAAAAATAATATATCTTTTTTATTAAATCCAAATTTGCAATCTCTTTGTTCTTTTTTTTTTTCCATTCATTTTTTTCCCATTCATTTGCATATTTTGTTATTGAATCTATTAGATATTTACTATCAGTATAGATATAAATTTTTTTGTTATCTATGCTTTGTGTTGTTATTAAAGTTAAAATACCTTGATAACATGCTAAAAGTTCAGCAATCTGATTAGTAATTTTTTCAGATACTATTTTTTTTGATATATTTCTAGGATCATCGATTCCAAAAAAGACACCAATACCACCAGATCTATTTTTTATCTTATTATTATTTAGTGATGATCCATCTGTAAATATTTTAATCTTTTTCATTAACTATATTATTTAATATATATTTAAATTAAATTAATCCAAAGAAACAGGGTTAAAGTTAGCTTGAATTTGTTTATGAAATTCTAAACATTTATCTAATTTTTTTCTTTTGCATTCATAACATAAAAAAAAATATAAATCAGCATTATCAGCGTGTTTTAAAAAAATTACTCTTGATGTTATTGCACTACAGTTAATACAAGATTGCAACCATCCATTTTTAGGTAAGTTTTTATTAGGTAAAAAAAAAAATTTATCTGTATTCATTAATAAAATAAATATTTTTTTTAATAAAATTTAACTTGATTATAATATTCTGAAGTTTTAATTTCAGATAAAAACTTATTAAAATCATTTAACTTACCATGATTTATTTTCATTTCATCAAATTTAAAAGAATAATTATAATATATTTTTTTTTCATCAATTTGTTTTTTATAGGACTCTTGGTAATTATTAAGAATAAAATTTGTAATATCATTATCGAATTCCTGAATATGGTGTGAATAAATAGTATTAAAAATAATAATATCTTCTCTACTGTATTGATATCCGTCTTTAGAGCTAATTGTAAAAAAGTAATCTCTTATTTTATGGATGATGGCATCAGGTATTTTACAACAAATTTCAATATCATTAATTGGTTCTTTATCTGTAACTACTGCATAAAAATTATCATCAGTTTCATCATTATCTGATTTATCAATGTAATATGCAAACATATTAGTTTTTTTATCAAATCTGGGTATTTTTAAAAATGATACTATTAAAAACATTTTTTCTGTTTATTATTTTTTAAATTAATCAGTTACATATAAATTCAATTTTTATATAAAGAAATAAATTATTATATATTTAATATAAAAATGGCGGAATTAATTGAAGCATACAAAAAACTTAATCAAGAGAATAATAAATTATTTTATTTTCTCTCAAAAACTCCTGTTAAGAGAAATAAACAAGAATTAAAAGTGAATGATGAAACAAATGAATATGAATGGCATAATGATCTAAATTTAGAATTTATTGAAACTTTAAATATTGAATTACCCATAACAACAGAAGTTCATTGGGAACTCTTTAGTGATGAAGGTTATAGTGACAAAGGATCAATTCAAATAGTTAAAGAATCTTTGAATCAAGAAAGATTTTTAACATTTAAAGTTAATCCTGATAAGGATGGTAATAATTTTTTTATAAATTTAAAGTGTTTAATTATGGAAAATAATAATTCAGTTCAACAATATTCAAATAATCTTGATGAAAATAAAAAATATGAAAATTATAATTGTTTCATTAGTTTGAATAAATTGAAAGAGCTTAGTAACAACCTTACTACCTCATCTTAATTTTTTTTTTGAAATTACATGAATTTAATTGTAATTTAAAACTTATAATGTTGAAAAAAGAACTTCTAATTCTTGAAAAACATCTCTTTTTGATTTATCATTAGTTTTAAGCAAATAATTATACTTAAATTCGTCTCTTACTTTTATACCATGATCTTCGTCATCTTCAATATTCATTGCCTTGAATGTCTTATTGCAAAAATTTATTAGATCATTTTCACCAGTAAATTCCATTTTAAAATTATCTAATAATATCTTTTTCAATGTTTTTCTATTAATGGTATCAATTATTTCATCTTGATTAGTAGTTTTGACAAATCTTTCGGAAAATTGTTTGAATACAAATGTTCTTCTGGGATCATTTTCGGCCTTTCTAGATATCATATTTCTGGCTAATGTTGATAAATTTGCGTAAACTAATATTACATATAAATTAATATTTCTTTCTTCAAAATTATGGATAATACCATGAGGAACAACCCAATCAATAATTGTCTTTTTATTTTTTATTGCATTTTCTAATAAATATTTACCAGATATATTACTTAGCATATTCTTTTTAAATTCTTGGGTAACATATTCATTAGGAATTTTTTTATATTCCTCACCATAAAAAGTATAGTAATCATCACTTTGTAATAAATCATCTCCTTTAATGCATTTAAAACCTTTA
>MDTC01157807.1_pt1 | contig 10190 bp, 8 predicted proteins | sample 811181 | NCBI WGS metagenome assembly MDTC01 (sample SAMN05326644, study PRJNA326480) | marine metagenome | isolation source: seawater | place: Pacific Ocean: North | collected 2011
CATAACCATTGGAAAGGTGTTAACCCAGCTTACTCAATTGGTAAATTTCCAGAGAGAAAGATTAAAGCAAGATTGTCAGACACAGATGTTGATTTAATTTTAGATCATTGTGAGAGTACCAACATCATTATAATAACTTCACATTTATTAGGTAGATTAATTAAATTTTGACATATTTTTGCACCCAAGTTTTGAATTTTTTTAAAATTTTTTGTTGATCTGTTCCAAACTACTAAACGGTATTTTTTTTTTAAAATATTTTTTGCCATGGGCAGCCCCATTAGACCTAATCCAACAAATCCTACTTTAATTTTATTCATCTCAATGATCCTAGCAAATGCTACACCAAATTTCTTGGAGAGTCAGTTTGCAATATTTATAGGATTTACATAATAAAAAGCCTTCTTACAAAAACTATTTATGAAGATTAACTCTTCAAAACTCGAAATAAAGGACTTTTGAAATCCCAGCTACCTGGGATTTGCGTGTCCTACAGAATGTCCTACAGATCAGTCACTGCCAGACTACAATGCGTCACTTTTGCTCGGAGGAGATGAACCAGCTGAAAAATCTACTGTGAGCCTTTACTAGCCTAAAAGACTATATTTATCTTGAAGAATTTAATGTTTTATCTTATTTAATCCCCAAGCTTTCATAGCTCAATTGGTAGAGCAACTGATTTGTAATCAATCGGCCAATCACAAATCATCCAAAAGTTATCATAAATTCCCATAAAATGATTCAAAAAAGTAAAATTATTTTTAGACACTACAGACCGGTGTTGTAACATGCAAAAAAGTAAGCAATGACAACAGTCGCAAATCGCTACGCGATTTGCTCCTGAATTGTTAAATAAATTTAAAACCGAGTAAGTCTTTTGTGTTTTGAATTTTGGGCAATTTACTTAGGTCAATTGTATGTTTATAATTCTTCTTTATTTATAATTTTAACATTTTCAAAAATAATAATATGTATTTTAATTTTTTAATTAATTCAAATGTAATAGTTGGAAATGGAACTTTCAGAAATATACATAAAATTATTAAACAATATGGATATTCATATCCGCTTTTTTTAGTTGCTGAAGGATTTGCAAAATCCAATTTATGGAAAATTGTCTTTAAAAAAATAAATGACAATTTTAACAAAACAAAAATTATCATTATTTCAGCTAAAACTGAACCCACTTATAACTCTTTAAGAAGAAATTTAGCTGAAGCAAAAAAAACCTATTGCGATGTTATTATAGGTGTTGGAGGAGGTAGTTGCTTGGATACCGCAAAAGCAGTTGCGGTATTAATAAAAAATAAGGGAGATCCAGTTATTTACAGAGGCTTTAACAAAATAAAAAAAAAGGGAATACCAACCATTTGTGTACCAACAACTGCGGGAACGGGGAGCGAAGCTACTTACAACGCGTCTTTTGTAGATGAGAAATCAAATATAAAAATGGGTATTAATGGTAATAATATGTTTTCAACTTTATCGATTTTAGATGGTGAAACTACAATTTCTTGTCCACAATTTGCTGCTATTGGGGCAGCTGTAGATGCACTGGTACATATTATTGAAGGTTACTCCTGTAAAAATTCTAATGAGTTTTCAGATATGTTTGCTGAAATTGGGTTTAAATATATTTTGAAATCTATAATGGATTTAAAAAATAAAAAAGTAGATATAAATAAAAGATTAAATCTATTAAAAGGAGCTTATTTAGCCGGCATTGTAGCAATGAATTCAGGCTCTGGTGTAGCTTCTGCAGTGTCATATCCTTTAAGCGTCTATTATGGGGTACCTCATGGAATAGGTGGAGGTATTTTTTTGTTATATGTTGCAAAATTTAATTATTTAAAAAAATTTGATAAATATAAGTATTTAACTAGATATTTCAAATTCAAAAAAAATAATACTTCGCTATCGGTAATAAATTATTTACAAAAAATTTTTAATAAATTAGGTGTTCCAAAAAAATTAAATCGTTTTAGAATCTATAAAGAGGATTATAATAATTTAAATAAAATCATGAAAACTCAACAAGCTACATTTGATCAAAACCCAACCAAGTTTACTGTTAAGAAAGATTTTAAAAAAATGATAAAAAATTTTTTATAACTCATGAACAATCATAATATTTTAAAATCTCATCAAATAGTATAATAATTGATTATCCAAGAAGAATATAATAAAATTTGACGTACTTTAGAAAATATAATAAATGAAGAATATTATTATAACGAAAATATTTTTGAAATGCTTGATAGATTATCTCCTAGTAAAGAGACACATAAAAAAATTTTTAAATACTCAAAATCAAAAAATATAGATATTTTTTCTACATGAAAAATAAATATTTTTTATCGACACAAACTTCAAATGAACTTTTAAAAATTTTGGCACTAGGTTCAAAAAGAAATTTTGAAAAAAAATTCAAAAAAAATACAAAATTAAAAATTTTAAAATTAAAAAAAATACCTAATTTAAAAATATTATTTTTTTTTTTAAACACAATTATTAATGCTTTTTTTTTTAAAAAAAAATTGTTAGGATTAAAATATAAAAATATTCATTTATCAATATACGTTTTAGCACAAACTTTTCAAGATTATAGAAGTTATACTAGTAAATTCATATTTTATAAAAATTTATTTAAAAATATTTATTTTGCTGCTAGAATTTTAAATTTTGCAAATTCATCACTAAAAAATATTGTTGCAGCATATATTGATCATGGAACTTATTTAAACGGTATTTTGTTTCAATGTTTGGCCCAAAGAAAAATTATTATTTATGCAAATCAAATGCCAAGGGGTCTGTTTAAAATTGACTTTATTAAAATAAAAAAAAAAACATTTTTTAGTGATTTTTTAAAATTTTCTCACTCTTATAATATTAGCAAATCCCAGATTAAAAAAAGCAAAATAATTTTAAAAAAAATTATTTATAAAAACCAAATTATACCCTGGATTAAAAAAATAAAGTATACAAAAGATTACCATTATGACTATTCAAAAGTTTCTCATGTTGTTTATGCACACTCATTTACCGATGGACAATTTCACTTTGGTAACGATGGTTTTTTAAATACAAAAGAATGGCTCTATTTTACTATTTCCAAGTTGCTGGAAAATAATAATAAAAACAAAATTTTGCTTAAAGCTCACCCTAATTATTATAATAAATGTATGGGAGAACAAGCTTTATGGGATAAAAAAATTTTTGAATTATTTAAAAAAGAATTACCTGATGATGATAATTTAATTATTATCGATAAGCCAATAAAAAACTTAGAATTATTAAAAAAATTAGAAAATAATACAATATTAATTTCTCATCATAGCACAGCAGTATTGGAAGGAATTTATTTTGGATTTAAATGCATTTGTTCTGATAAAACATGGTGGGATTGTTCTAAACTAAAATTAACAAACTCCTGGTCAAACAAAGATAATTACAATGCTTTACTAAAAAAAAAATGGATAAATTTAAATTACGCGAATAAAAAGGATTTTTATTCGGCTATCAAAGATTATTTATTTAATCCATATCATTATGGAGGAAAAAAACATTTTTTCAATATTATAATTAATAAATTGAAGATTAAAGATATCAAATTAAGGTATGGCGATGAAAAACAAAAGAAAATAGTTATGAATAGATTAGCAACAATTAAAATGAACAGAGCAGTTTCAAAAAAAGAAGAGATAGAGTCTGGGAAAATTAAAAAAATGAATTTAGATATGAGAATGAAGGTTATTAAAGAAATAAGTGAAAATATAGAAAATATTTTCCTATAAATTAGACATAAAAGAATCTTAAAATTATTTATTTAAATATTTAATAGTTAATATTTATTTTTTTTACCTCTATAATTGCAACACATTTATTCATTATGTAAGCATAATTATTCAATGTCTCTGAAAGTTAAAATACGATCTGCTTTTAAATTATACCTAATTCTCTTGCCAACAATCTTGCTAAAGTAAATTGGGCTAATTCCAGTTCCCGGTCTTTTGCATATTAAATCATATTTTTTTAACTTATGATTTTTTTTAACATCATGAGAAAGAACTATACTGCGTCTGGCATTTTTTCTTGAAACATGTTCTGATTTTATTATTTTTTTTTTACAACTTGTTCCTAAAGAAATTTTAATCTTATTTATGTTTTTTACTAAAATTTTTAAATCTTTTTTATCCATCGCATGATAATGATCATTACCTTTCATTTTTTTGTTTAGTGTAAAATGTTTTTCAATTACTTTAGCACCTAAAATATAAGCCGTGCATAAATTTTGCATTTTTTTGTCTGCTAATGTGTGATCTGAATAACCAATTATGTATTCGGGAAATTCTCTTTTTAGAGATTCTATCATTATTAAATTTGCATTTACATCTCTGGTTGGATAATTAAGAATACAATGCATTATAATTATCTTTGCAATTTTATTTTTTTTAAAAATTTTTATTGCGTTTTTAATCTCGTTAAGTGAAGAAGCTCCAGTTGATAACAAAATAGGTTTTTTTTTTAAAGAAATTTTTTTGAGCAATGGATAATTTGTAATATCAGATGAAGATATTTTATAAGCAGGCATTAGGGGATATAAAAAATCTACAGAATCCAAATCGAAAGGTGTTGATAAAAAATCTATTTTGAGCTTTTGGCAATATTTAGCCAACTCTTTATAATCATTTTCATTAAAAGAGTCGTATTTTGAAAATAGTTCAAATTGCGATCTCGTAGGTTCTTTTCTAATATCCCAATAATATTTCGACTTTTTTGCAGCAATTTTATTTGCTTTATAAGTTTGAAATTTGGCAGCATGAGCTCCGCTCTTCTTTGCATAGTATATTAATTTTTTCGCACGCTTTATGGATCCTTCGTGATTAACCCCTATCTCAGCAATAATGTAGGGAATATTTCTTTTTTTTATTTTGTTATAATTGAATATCTGCATAAAATTTAAAGGATATTATTTAAATTTTGTGTTTTTGTTTAAATTTTTTAAAATTTATTTCCATTAACTTTGGATCATTTGTTGTATTGCTCTGATGTTTTCTATATCTGTACAAGGGTAATGGCACATGTGCCATAGTATATTTTTGTAAGAAACGATGTCTCAAATCTGTCTCCTCATGAACCAAAAAAGAAGCATCGTATAACCCAAGTTCAATAATTTGTTCTATTCTAAACATAATTCCACACGCGATAGGATCATCAATTCCATTTTTTCTCACATTAATTTTTTCATCATCATCAACTAAAAGATAATCGCAACAAATTGCATCCATTGAAGGATTTTCTGCCAATAAAAGTAACAAAATATTTAAAAATTCATTGTTCACATAATCATCCGAGTCAACTCTAATCACGAATCTTCCTCGTGCATTTAAAATTCCATGATTTACAGAAAAAGCTAAACCTTTATTTTTTTTATTATGCAGAACCCTAATCTCTTCTTTAAATAATTCTAGAGCATAAACAGTTTTATCTGTACTTCCATCATTGACAACAATTATTTCATACGAAGTTCTTGTTAAAGATTGGTCAAGTAACGATCTTAAACATCTTCCTATATACTTTTCCTGATTATAGACAGGAACTATCACAGAAATTTTAGGTTCTATGTGCATGAATAATTAAAAATAATTATATTTATCTAAACCTAACTTAACTTTTTTTCAAGTTCTAAACAGTATTTATAATAATGTTTTTTGAAACTTTGTATTTATGAAGATAATTAACAATATCTTTTGTTTTAGTATCAATATTAATTGAAAATTTTTTTACAAAATCATTTAGCATAATCAAATCCTTTTCATTATCTATATCTGCTCTTAAATATCTTTTATTTTTAGGTATTTCTGTTTTAGCAGGAGTTAATTCATAATTTTTATAATTTTCCCATAAATACAAAGTAACATGTTCTTTGTGTTTTTTTAAAAAAGCTTTTTTATAAATAGCTTCAAGATCTTCAAACGCAATTATTTCTGCTCCAAAACCATCCGCATACTTAAATTTCTGAAAACTTCTATGATTAAAAGAAAATTTTCTATTATTATTAATAAAAGTACCAATTAATAGATCTACTTCGGAAGATGATATAAATGGGTTGTCTGCACAAATTCTAACAATATTTTTAACTTTGAATTTTTTGGCTGCATCATAATAACGTTTTAAAACATTTTTTTCACTTCCTGTAAAAAAAGATATTCCATTTTGCTTTGCTATTTCAATTAATTTTTTATCTTCATAACGAGTTGAGGTTGCCAAAATAATTTGATTTAATTTTTTGGATTTATTTAATCTTTTAATTACCCACTCTATTACCTTTTCATTACCAAGTTTTTTAATCATTTTTCTTGGAAATCTTGTTGAATTCATTCTTGCTTGTATTATGGCAGATGCAATTTTTTGCATATTTATTTCACAAAACTATGGATAAACTTTTATCTATATTATCGTCGTCAACATACATTATTGAACATAAAATTACTAAATTGCCTTTTTAATAGCATTTTTAATTTTTTTTGGTAAATCTTTTTCCATTTTAACAAAAATAGGAATCGAAACTGCCTTGTCTATTATATGTTTAGATTTATTAAATGCACTTTTTAGGTTTGGGTGTTTTTTTTTTAATTCTTTCATATGATTCCAAGTAGATGCAAAGTGCCATGTATAGGCTTCTGGTAAAATTTTTGTAGAAATTTTATATTTTAATAACTCTCTTCTACAAGCTAAGGCCTTATTTTTATTTTTAACAAAAATGATTAAAGCATCCGCGGATATTGAGCTCCCCTTAGGATAACTTCTTCTGCTAACTCCAGGAATTGTTTTAATGGCGTTCCATATAAGATCGTGATTTTCATTTTGTTTTTTAATAATATATTTCAATTTTTTTAATTGAGCTATGCCTACAGCTCCTTGCATTTCATTCATTCTATAATTAAAACCGCTACTTTTTCTAGTATCTTCCCATCTTGGGACATTTGAATTGTTTTCATGACCGTGATCATGCCAAGCTGATGCCTTTTCAAAGTCATTTCTATTCTTAAAAACAACCATGCCTCCTTCTCCGGTAGTAATTGACTTGGCGTGATCAAAACTAAAAGTTCCAATTCTTCCCCAAGTTCCTAAATATTTTTTTTTGTACTTACCTCCACAACCCCAAGCCGTGTCCTCTATTAATGCAATATTTTTTTTAACACAAACAGATATAATTTTGTCTAATGTTGCAGGTACGCCTAGCATATGTACAACAATTACAGCTTTGGTTTTTTTTGTGATTTTTTTTAATAGATCATTGGGATCTAAATTTAATGTTTCATCTATTTCAGTTAAAACTGGTACAGCCCTAGCTTCAATAATTGCTTCTATCGTTGCGACAAAAGTGAACGATTGAGTAATAACTTCATCACCAGGTTTTAGATCTATAGCTGAAAGAGCAACTCTTAATGCAGCTGTTCCTGAAGTAACGCCTAATGCATATTTTGAACGTACAAATTTTGCAAATAAATTTTCAAAAACTCGAACTTTGTAAACTCCGTTTCTGGATTTATCAAATCCCATACGACATAAGATTTTGCTTTTCTTAAAAATTTCAGAAATTTCTTTAAATTCAGATTTATCAATTAGTTCATACCCCGGCATAATAATTTTAGTATTAAAACTTACTTCTTATTAAAAAATCAATAATTTTTTGATCAGTTAATATTAATTTAGTGTTTTCACCTAAGTTATTATCGCTTTTCTGTGAAATCTTTGTATTCCGCCAACTCTCTGCATCAATTTAACAATACCTGAAAGAGTATTACCATATCTAGTTATTGCATCATGTTTTATGTCAAGTTGCTCTTGCTCATACTTAAAGGAAATTGTTATCAAGTCATGGTTACGGAAGTCCTTCAGTGCCACTTTATCTCCACTTCTTAACCATGACAAAATATCATATTTAAATTTAAAATTCTTGTTTGCTTCAACGCTATTATCAAATTTAAATGAATCCAATGATATGCAATTTGTAAATTTTTCAAGTTCATTCATTTCGTCCTCAGCATTATTCACAATTACATCGCTAGAATTAATAAACTCTTTGGACAGATGAAAAATTTCATCTATTAACTTCTGCGATTGCGATGAATACATCCAAGCTATATGTCTATAAAGTACATTGCCACCAGCGTCGCCACTAACAAGTTTATTATAATTTCTTTCATTTGAATAATATTTAACTAACTCTTCTTCTGAATCCCATAACTCAGATTTTGTCTCATTCAAAAAACTGTCTAAAATATGCTTAATCGATTTGTCAAACCTATCTACATTTTTATAAATATATTTTATCCATTCAGATCTTTTAAGGCCATTTGATAATATATATTTTTTTAAAGCAAAAAAAGTATTTGCATTATAAAAAAGGTCAATTATAAAAATAAATTTTCTTGCTTCAATGTAATCTTCAAATGAAAATGTCCTTGTAGCAATTCCAACTACTTCATAATCAAATATGTAATTATTGTCATATTTTCCAAAATCAAGTGGTACAATTCTGAATTTCGATTTGTATCCATGTTTTTCCATATATTTTCTATCATCGGCATATGGTGTGCCATGAAGTATTTGTATGGTATGAGTTAAAACTCTACTAACATTTGTATCCATTAAATCTGATAAACCTTTAATATGAGTTTCAAAAGTCTCTTCAGGTAAAGGAATAATTACTTCTGCATGTTGTGGTCGACCTTGTTTGTCCAATTCTTTTGCTATTGTCTTGTAATGATCTAATTTTATATTCTCTCTTGATATATTTTCCAATACTTGTGGATCCATTGATTGTACTGACATGCTTAAACTAATTGTTTCACCAAGCAATCTTGTAGCGTCTATTATTCTTTCTTTACTGTTTTTCCCAGTCCAAGCAGAAAGTGATTTTGGCCAACCATATTTTTTTCTTAAATTGTATATTATTTCAGCTGTTTTTGCATCACGTGGTATCATTCCAAAATTATTATCAGCTAAGGTCACGTGTCCTATGTCATGCTTATCTGATTTTTTTGCTATATAAGTTAGCTCTTCTTCAACATAACTATTACTAAACTGGTTTACTTTATTATAATAAGCATCACCAGCATTACAATAATTGCATTTAAATGGACATCCACGTGCTGTTTCTACAAGAGGTGTAAGTTTCATTGAAAAAAATTTATCTAATAACCCCGTAACATAAGGTGATGGAATTTCATTTAAGATTTTTATTCTTTGTAATTTTTCTCCACATATTAATCGACTATCTTTGTCAAGAAATTGACATCCGGGAATTGGCGATTCAAAAATTTTTTTTACATGATCTCTATTAGAAAGCATTCTTTCAACAATTTTTGAAAATGACTTTTCTCCTTCATAAAAAGTGTGAATATCCATGTTAGGGCGTTTTTTATGGAATAGTTTTTGGTTGTATATATCGTATGGATAATTTGTGCCACCAAATACAGTAACTATAGATTTATCTATTGATTTAACATAATTTGCAAAATAGTAACTTAAATTACAATTCCAGCTATAATTACTACATCCCAGTAGATCTGGTTTTTTTTCATCAATTGACTTTTTAAGATCTTCGGGAAACTTGAACAACTTGATTTCAACATCATTTTTAAAATTTTTTAAGCAATAAGATGCAACAAGACCAATATTTAAGGGGAAGGCTTCAGTTGCAGTGCCCAGACCCGTATGAGTTAGGTCTGCAAGATAAATTCTTAGTCTCATATGAATATTTTATTATATAGTGATTATATTGGCAAGGAAAAAAATATATAAGATGTGAAAATCAAGCTAGAAAATTTAAATGAAATATTGGTTATTAAAAATTAAAATAATAATAATTTAGAGTGAATAATAATATAAAAATACTCATTACTGGAGCCAATGGTTATATTGGTAATTGTTTATATCATTATCTTATAAAAAAAAATTATCAAATCATTGGACTTGATAAGCAAGTTAATCTAAATAAAAAAATTTATAAATGTAATCTTTTAAATATCAAAAAAATTGATAAAATCTTATCTAAAGAAAAACCAAATATAATTATTCATTTTGCAGCCCAATCTTTGGTTGATAAAACAATAAATAAAAAAAAATATTATGATAACAATGTAAAAACAACTAAAAATTTACTAATGTTAATGAAAAAA
>MDTC01163105.1_pt1 | contig 10190 bp, 6 predicted proteins | sample 811181 | NCBI WGS metagenome assembly MDTC01 (sample SAMN05326644, study PRJNA326480) | marine metagenome | isolation source: seawater | place: Pacific Ocean: North | collected 2011
AGTGTAGTGTAGCGGTTATCACCCCACGTTGCCAACGTGGGAACCCGGGTTCAAATCCCGGCACTCGCACCAATACTACTCAAGTTCGGAATTCCTGACAATTTGTACGAAAGCAACAACCCCTACTGACAATAGCAGGAACATGGATGCTAAGACTAACTCCGTAGAGTAATCCGAGAGCCAGGACGTCCCCTGTGACCCTGACTCAGACTTTACTATGGAGACATTGTGCAATTGTTCGGAAGCAGGTGTCGTGGACAAAAATACATCCGTTGCTCTGATCAATAGTGGCAACTCGCCCTCGCTCAATGATGACCTAGCGGAGAAGGAGAGAGAGAAAATCCCATCTTTAGAGATCCTGTCAGGGCCAGTCCCATCATCTACCAACAAGAGCCATTCTTCTGACTGTCCAATTGGGGCCAAGCGGCCAATCTTAGCTTGGACCGAAGATATCCCATCGTAATCATGTATCCCAACTTCGATTGTATAATCCTCCTCGTCTCCTGATGCCGATGAAGTGATCTTTTCTACCTCATTACCATCCTTGAGGAAAGTAAGATTTGTGATCGAAGGTGGTTGGTTTCCAATTAGGATCTTCGCGGCTTGTTGGCCAATGGTACTTGTGTGGACGCCGCCAATTTGTATCGTCGAGATCGACGCCCCAGCAAGATCTTCTAGTAGAATCGGGATGTTTTGTCTGCCTGGAGACATACTTGCTGGAACTTCTAAAATGCCCGACCAAGTGTCGATTCTGGAGGTTCGTTGCTCGCCGGCAAGTTGCCAGTCCCAGTCCTCTTGACCAATGTTGCTCAATTGTGCTAAGCCGCCCCCAATTGACTGTAAGTTCACCGCCACTGATTTGATTCCATGGCCATCATATGCTCCGACTGTTACTACGATTGACTCCCCCCTGAATGTACTTTCTGGAGTGAAATCAAGGTGTATTACTCGAGGGGGGGCGTTAGAAATCTGGATACTGGCATTCTGCTGGACTGTTACCCAGTAGTCCTCCATGATGATGGATATAGGGAGTTCCCCACTCTGGAGTCCATTGTGGGCAATTCTGATCGTCCAGATGTCATCATGGATCACCTGATCCCCCTGCAGACCAGAATCAGAAAGGTCGACTATCCCTAGATCGAGCGAGGATAGGTCTACACTGACGGATTTTATGTCCGTGTCAATGTCATTCACTACAACCTCCAGGTGAGCGACGCCGCCCTCGGTCGATAAGGCGGATTCGCGGAACCTTAACGAGGAACCAGGTTCGTCAGATAATGACGGAGGTGTGTTCTCATCGAATGTAACTATCGATGGAGAAAGAATCCTATCCATTCTCTGGTTCTCGATCAGAGATATTTCTGAGTCCTCTCCTAGATCTATTATGACTAACCTACTAACTTCGTTCAGGAGCCCTGATAGCGGCCCTTCGTTGATGATGCTGCCATTTGCTGAACTCATTTCTCCGAAGAAACCCACCCATTCAGCAATAGATACGATGTGACCATCGATTGAGTCGGTGCTAGTCCCATGAACGGTTACATCCAGAATCATATCTGTATTTCCAACTAAGGAGAATGAGTCCCCAATAGCCAGAATCTGGGGGCATACCCCTGTCTCTCTTGAGATGTGTGTGGAGAAAATCGAACTGGCCTCCGGTGCCTCCGGATTCTGAATTATTGGTGAGTTTTCAGGGTATTCGTCATCAGTGGAGCCATTGTCCTCAACGAATGTATAGCGGATTGTTCGATTTAGCCAGTCATCCTGTGGGACCACATACTCGTACGTGAGGTTGTGTTCGGCTCTGAACTCCTGATCGATTGGACCGAAGGGAGTAGCGGAAACATTGAACCAAAACTCATTCCTGATTTTGTCGGCCTCGAAGAGAGCACCCGTTGCATTCTCGTAGACTCCTGACTCAACTATCTTACGAACTAGGCCGAAGGATCCCTCTGCATCTCCGTCATACGTACCATCCACAATGAGTGTATCAGCGACAGTTTCTCCCCCCTCTGATTGGAAGTGAATCAGGGGGATCGTCCCATTGGCTTCGATATATGGAGAATCCTCGGATGCGATAAAGTCGAACTGCCCGCTTCCGAATATCCTAGAGTACTGGTCAGTCCTAACGCCCTCTTCCCATTTCTCTCGGAAGATTAGTTCGTCCAGTTCGAAAGAGAAGACCTCTCCTACTGCGGATACTCTTGCTGAAGCATTGGCCTCGACCTGGATGTCCTGTAATCTTCGGAATCCATCCTCGTCCCATATCTCAAAGTATAGCAAGAAGACCTCCCCGTAAACGCCACCTGAGCTCTCGTTGTCTCCTCCATTGATCGAGATCCGCCCGTCCCCCTCAAACATCATCCTCTCAGTGACTTTGCCATCGCGGAACGATCGGAGGACGTAGGCGTCGTTTACATCTGCGTTGATTGATGCCCCCTCGCCTCCTTCATCGGTGTTGAATAACAGCCCTCCCGATCCCATCATCTCGAAATCCTGGCTGATCAAATCGGTTCCGTCATATGACTCATTGAGCCAAATCCTGTCTAGCACGAGGTCGATTACTGCTCCTTCGGAGTCATTTGACATGTCCAGCAGAAGGGTCCCATTACCAAGTTCATTTGACTCCAGAATACTTCCTGATCTCTTTTGCCATCCTCTTCCATCGAAGGTAACGCCTTGTTCTTGGCCCCCCATGTCAGATAGCGACCAATGAGTCTCCCTAGTAACCTCATGATCGGATATTGGTTGGTTCCAATTTGTGATATTTAGGACACGGCTGCAAGAAGCCTCTAAGGTTTGAACATGAATTGAAAATGAATCGCCAAATTGTGGTTCTTCTTCTATGATAATGTCTATTTCTCCACCAGCAACAAATACCGAGCTGTTTGCTACTGGGATTTCCAAACCGCCTCTGAAGTGATTGATAGTGGCATTGACTTCTGTAGGTGAAGAACCGTTGGTGAATGATGGTTCGAAAACAACCCTATACCTGTGAATTAGTGAAATCTCCGAGTCGCCTTCTTCGGTCCAATACCATTGCTGGCCCCAATCAGTAATAATCTCGCAACTGTTAGTCTGACTATCTTGAGTCGAGGCAATAGATGAGGGGATGTACGAGGCTAGCATAGACAGTACGACTAAGGCTGCCAATCCCCTATTCATGTACGACTCCACCCACGGGGGCATTTCAAACAATTCCCGACATGCTGACTAGAAAAACTAGAACAGAGGTTCCTCGTAATCGTCATCGACACCTGACCTCTCCCTCCATAGGCCAGCTGGCATTCCATCGTAGATGTGGGCATAGGGGTCTTCATCACCCTTGTCCTTCTCATTCTGCATTGCCAGATTTGCGAAGTTCTCAGCATTCGGTTTGAACTTCCAATAGTGAATCCTCCACTCACGCCCATCCCATAGGGTGGTCTCCTCGGATTCGGTTGTAAGCAAGTCATAGTCCTGCAATTGGTAGAACATGTTCCTATCCGTTGGTTCCAGTGCATTGTCGATTATTCTGTTTGAGAAGCCGAAGAACCCCAAAGCATGCTCAGCGATGGACTCTGCGACATGGGTCTCCATGCTGGTATCGACCTTGCTCTTGATTGCCTGAGTTAGTTGCGCCAAGGTCAGTCCCATCTTCCCACCGGACTATGATAGGTGCCGAGGTTATTTCAAACATCTTGCTAATTGCTCTGATTACACAGTCTGAGAGTCCCGAAGCGATTAATCTTGACGTGCTTCTCGAAGTCCCATGGATGAGTCAGGTTCCACCAATTTCCTCGGGCTCAAGGAATCTGATTCCGGGCCGTGGGACATCGTCGTTTTGCAAGTTCCTCTAGAAATGACATCGAGTTACGGGGAAGGTACTCAGAATGGACCTATCGCGTGTTTAGAGGCTAGTTCGCAAGTCGAGCTATGTGACTCGGTTCTCTCGGAGGAGCTACCGTGTGGAGCAGCGATCCATACTGCCGAACCTTGGGCATCGGATGCGCCGAGTCTGAGGGATCAGTTGGACTCAATAAGAGAGTACCTCAGACCATGGATAGTCGGGGGCCAATTCCCCTTAGTTCTTGGTGGGGAACACGGGATTCTTCTCCCCATCGTGGAATCACTATCGGACCACCATATGATTTCTACTCTCTCTGATCTAACAATAGTCCAGATAGATGCTCATGCAGACCTGAGAGACCAGTTGAATGGTGAGAGATTATCACATGGAACCGTCATTCGCAGGGCTCTCGATCTTGGAGTTGGGAGGGTGATCCAAATCGGAGTCAGAGCTTACAGCATGGAGGAAGAAGAGTTGATGCGATCTGAGGATAGGATTCAGACATGGCTTGCAAGAGACCTGCTATCCGTCTCAGACGGCAATCTAGAGTGGAATAGGATGATTGGAAGTCTTTCAGAAATCTCAGGACCGGTATGGCTCACATTCGACGTAGACGGCCTCGACGGTTCCTTGGTTCCATCTACGGGGACCCCTGTTCCAGGAGGTTTGAGTCACTGGGGTGCGGTTGAGGTGATTGAGAGTCTTTTCTCTTCTGAGAGTTGTGAAGTGATCGGAGCAGATGTCAATGAAATCGTTCCTGGCACAGAAGGTTCGCTAACACAGTTCAGTGCCGCGCTTATTGCAACCAAGATGGTAGCCTGCCATATCGCTGAATTTTCGAGCAAAAAAGGATAAGAGTTGTATCTTATTCCTGATACAGAGGCACTATGCGCCGCTTAATGGCACTAATTATCCTCGCCTCACTGATGGTGGCATCGGCATCTCCTCTGTCCTCTGGTCAGATTAGTCAGCCGGACATCATCCAGGAACACTGGTACCACAGTTATGCCACACTGACGCTGGATGTGAATACATGGGAAGACGAATACCCTGAAATTGTCAAACTGTTAGTAGTAGGCCAAACAGAAATGGGCAGGAATCTATGGATGTTACAGATTTCTGATTGGAGCCAGGAAACCAAACCGGATGGAACCGCCAAAGAGGTGATTTACATCGATGGTGGACATCATGGTAACGAGCATTTAGGCACCGAACTAGCGTTCCTTGTTGCCGAGTATTACATCGACGGTTGGGCAGATGGCGAGAAAGCGATACTAGACATCTTGGCAACAACTGAATTGCATATCCTCATCATGCTGAATGCCGATGGCAATGACTTTGATACAAGGTGGAACGTTAACCAAGTAGATCTGAATAGAAACTACGACCACTACTGGAATACCTGTCCGACCACACAGCCCGGGAGTGCAGCATTCAGTGAATCAGAAACTCTTGCTAATTCTGTTTACATGAACGAAGTAGTGCCTCATGCGGACCTGTATATCACAATGCACACAGGAGTCTGGATCATGCTCTACCCGTGGGGAAAATGGCCCGAACAGCCATCAGACTGGGAGATGTATCACTCCATCCGTGATGAGATAAATACTAACATCTCCGAGATCCCGATCCGTAATGCAAACCAAGGCCTCTACCCGAACTGTGGAACCAGTCGCGATTATGGATACGGGGTAATGGGTTACCCAACTTTCACCTTCGAGACCGATGATGAACAATTTCTGCTAGGAACAGTAGAGGCCCTCTCGGATAGATTGGGGGAGGAGCTCGATGTGATGAGATATCTAATTCAGAATGTGTGGTACTGGAGAGCTCGTCTTGTTGTCGATTCCCTAGAGATGGAAGGAGGGAATGTACATCTGAGCGTCTCGAACCTGGGGCACGCGAGTACGTCAAATGCGACGCTGTTATACTTCGAGGATGAGGAAGATTTGTCAGAGTTTTGGTTTCCTGGATCAGATGGGCCAGCCGAATTGACAGGGGAACAAAAGGGAGGGGTTACACAGGTTCAGTTGGGTTCAGACTTCAACTTCTCTACCCCTGGGTACGGCTTCGCAGTCAATGCCACAAATAGCACCGTAACTACCCTCGATTTCAGGAGCGCTACAATTTCCAGCAACGAAGGGGTTTGGGCACTGTACTACCAGAAGAGAGTGGTAGATTCCTCTATGTGGGTCTTCGAAATTGTCAATGATAGCATCGTAGAGGTGGAGGCTGACAACCAGGGACTTCTGCCGGCCCCTTCGATGATACTGGCGCTCATCGCCTTCGCCCTAGCGGCGATAAATGAAAGAAATAGTAGATATGAACTGTAATTTATCTTATAACACTACTAATTATGACTCCAAAGTATGATTATTCAGGGCAATTATTTGTATATTACTTCCAAATCGCAGGTTCGACGATAAGATGAATTGGTCCAATAGCGAATTCGATGAAGCCTACGAACAACTGCTGATACCACTCTTCGAGGGAGTCAGAAGAGCCCCCAACAACGCACTTTCGGGACTCGGTAGGAGCCAGCGGAATCTGGTCAAGGAAGCGATCTCATCCGATGAGTTCGACGGAAAGAAGGGACAGAGGATGGCCATTTGGACTCCTGATTGCAGAGTCATTCTCATCGGTATGGGTGAGAAGAATTCACTGTCCCATCGTCTTGCTCGCAACACTGGAGCGCGGGTCATAGCTTCGCTATCGAAGAAGAAAGGACTCTCGATATGCGTGAGATTCACCTCCGGGTGGACGGGTGAGCGCATGCTTGACTTCGCAGAGGGCATGATGCTGAGGGATTACGAATTCCTCGAGCATCAAGAAATCGATAAAGAGCACATCTCAGATCAATGGTCTGTACAATTCCAAGCGAGTCCGAGGCATCAGGAGGCCCTTGAAGAAGGCCTCATTAGAGTTCATTCAATTGCAGGTGGCGTGCATGTTGCACGTGACCTAGGAAATGAGCCGGCCAATGTTCTGTACCCAATGGAGTACGCTCGAAGAGCCGAAGAGTGGTCTGCGGGTAAGGATAATGTCGCAGTAGAAGTATATGATTGGGATAAGCTGCAGGAACTGGGTATGGGTGGTCTGATAAATGTTGGAAAAGGCAGCGACAGGAAGCCTTGCATGGTTCTGTTCACACTCAATCCAGACGCCGATGAGGGCATTCAGAGGCCTTGCATTGTTGGCAAGGGAATCACATTCGATACAGGTGGAATCTCAATCAAGCCGACCGGAGGGATGTGGGATATGAAATACGATATGTGCGGTGCTGCGACAGTATTCGGATTGATGGAAGCACTGCACGCCACCGGCTATGATCGCAGGGTGAATGGAATCGCCTGTTTGGCTGAGAACATGCCTGGCTCTGGGGCATACCGTCCCGGAGACGTGTTCAAGACATACTCTGGCAAAACCATAGAGGTGTTCAGCACAGATGCTGAGGGACGCAATGTCCTCGCTGACGGATTGTGGAAGGCGGGCGAGTTAGATCCAGAGTATATCGTTGACCTGGCCACTCTGACAGGAGCCATCGTAGTCGCTCTGGGCAACCAGATTACTGGGATGTGGGCCAATGATGATAAAATCAGCATGAGGCTGAAGAGGGCAGCAAAACGCTCTGGAGAGTCAGTGTGGAGGATGCCTCTAAACGCCCAGTTCAGGAAGTATATGACAGACTCTGCCTTCGCGGATATACGCAACGGATCGATAGGTGGGCGTGCCGGTTCCTCGAACGCAGCTGCATCCTTCTTGGAGTTCTTCGTACCACACAGAGGGTTCGACGAAGATTCAGAGAAGATCCCCTGGGTTCACTTGGACATTGCAGGTAGTGCGTGGGGCCCGGGTTCCAAGGCTCGCTCTGAGGGAGTCAATCCTCTCTTCCAGTACGGAACCTCAGGAGTCCACGTTAGGACTCTTCACAGGCTTATCACTGAGGGTTAGTCAGTCTTGGTCCTCGTCATCGGAGTCGACGACCTCGAAGTCTGCGTCAACTACTCCGTCGTCATCGCTCTCTTCCTTTTCCTCTGCCATCTCAGCTGCTGCTGCTTCGTAGAGCTTTGTCGAGATCGCGTGCATTGATTGCTCCAGTTCCGACATTTTTGCCTGTATCGCAGCCTCATCGATGTCTTCCAGTGGGATGGGAGTCTCTTCCTTGACGATCAGGGACTCAAGTTCGTCCAGCTTCTCAATGACTGGCTTGGTGTCATCCTCGGATAGCTTTTCCTCGTTCTCCTCGATCATCTTCCTGGTCTGGTAGACTACACTATCTGCTGAGTTCCTCATCTCAACCTTGGCCTTTCTCCTCTTGTCCTCATCGGCGAATTTTTCAGCATCCTCTATCTTCTGCTTTATATCGTCCTCTGAGAGTGAGGTCTGGCTCTCTATCTTGACGGATTGCTCTGTCCCTGTTCCAAGGTCCTTAGCAGAGACATTTACTATGCCATTTGCGTCGATATCGAATGTGACCTCGATCTGAGGGATTCCCCTTGGAGCTGCTGGTATACCCATCAGATGGAACCTCCCCAGGGTAATGTTATCCTTCGCAAACTCCCTCTCTCCCTGAAGAACATGGACCTCTACTGCAGGCTGGTTGTCTGCAGCGGTTGAGAAAGTCTCGGACCTCCTTGAAGGGATTGTCGTGTTCCTCTCGATCATAGTAGTAGTTACGCCGCCAAGCGTCTCAATTCCCAACGTAAGGGGTGTGACATCCAGAAGTAGGACGTCAGTAACACCCTCGTCACCAACGATTATGCCAGCCTGCAGAGCAGCCCCCATTGCAACTGCCTCATCGGGATTTATTCCCTTGAAGGGTGCCTTACCGACCTCCTTCTCGATCTCCTGCTGAACCGCTGGAATTCTGGTCGAACCCCCGACTAGCAATACCTTGTCCACATCTCCCTTCTTTATGCTGGCATCCTTCATAGCCTGGCGAGTAGGAGACATCGTCCTCTCTACCAATGAGGATGTGAGTTTCTCAAACTTAGAGCGGGTTAGGGGCATGTCCAGATGCTCCGGCTGACCATCCCTCATGGTGATGAACGGGAGGTTGATCTGAGTAGATGGAGTCCCAGAAAGCTCAATCTTCGCCTTCTCTGCAGCTTCACGAATCCTGCTCATAGCCTGGAGATCCTTCTCCAGATCTATTCCAGTAGACTTCTTGAACTCGGAAATAATCCATTTCATTACAGCCTCATCGAAATCGTCACCACCGAGTCTGTTGTCTCCGCTGGTTGCCTTGACCTCGATCTGTGGTTGGCCATCGACCTGGTAAATCTCCAAGATGGAGACATCGAATGTCCCTCCGCCCAGATCGTAAACGAGTACGGTCTGATCCTCCTCCTTGTCTACTCCATAGGCCAGTGCTGCGGCGGTTGGTTCGTTGATAATCCGTAGAACCTCCAGTCCTGCAATCCTTCCTGCGTCCTTGGTTGCCTGCCTCTGGGAGTCCGAGAAGTATGCTGGGCAAGTCACTACTGCTTGCTTGACCTCTGTACCCAGGTACTCTTCAGCATCGGCCTTAAGCTTCTGGAGGACAAATGCAGAGACCTCCTGAGGGGAATAGTCATCCCCGTCGATGTCCTTATTCCAGTCAGTGCCCATTTCCCTCTTCACTGAGATGATCGTGCGCTCCGAGTTGGTTACTGCCTGTCTCTTCGCTGTGACTCCTACAAGACGCTCTCCATCCTTTGTGAAGGCAACCACGCTGGGAGTGGTCCGAGAACCCTCGGAGTTGGGTATTACTACCGCCTTGCCCCCTTCTATTGTCGCTACGCAACTGTTTGTCGTTCCTAAGTCAATTCCTATTACTGCAGATCCCATTTTCATTTCTCCTGTTTTTTCCAAACTACTTCAGTTCGAATGTGATATCGAGGATGCCGTTGTTAATCTCCCAATTGGCGACCCCCGATGATGCGTTTGGGAGTACGAATGTTCGGAACGGTCTGATCTGATTGGTCCTTAGCATTTGTAGAACGACTCCTTCTCCGGTAAGACTCAATTCAAGGTTGTCGGGAGAGATGTCATCGAACTTTGATACGTCGATGGTCACGAACATCTGGTCATTGTTGAAGTACACATCCTCCTCTGGGATTGAGTCATCTTTCGATTCATACTGACTCTCGTCTACATCGACTCTGACCTCAGAGACAGAGGGTTTGATGTTTATATCTACACCCATCTTCTTCAGGAAATCTCCGAGACCCTGGGGCCCGCTAATCATAGACTCGAAGTTCTTCATGAATTCCTCTGGGTCCGAGTTAAGTCCGAGTTTGACTTCACTCATCGAAACCTTCTCGGGATCTATTCCCATTTCCTCGAATTGGCTTCTGACTTGATTAATCATTGATTTTAG